>OJBI01000002.1_pt1 | contig 266492 bp, 271 predicted proteins | sample 1590541 | NCBI WGS metagenome assembly OJBI01 (sample SAMN05416871, study PRJEB24817) | seawater metagenome | isolation source: Sea water | place: Canada:Atlantic | collected 2013-11 | reverse complement strand
ATGACGTAAGTGCGCTAAATGGCGGCGGATTTGATGACGACGACCAGTATGTGGCAGGCATTTAATTAATGAATAACGAACACTAGGGAATTTCCCTAACGGTATTGGCAAAACAGCGGTTTTTATTGATTGATAATAGGTTTGAGCACTTTGCGGCTCTTTATCTCGACTGACATTTTTATCACCTAAATCATCTAGCTTTTCTTTTAATGGGTGATCAACTATTCCACTATTTAATAAATGGCCCCGTGTTAACGCATAGTAGGTTTTTTCAATCTTACGATCAGTAAATGCTTGCCCCATAAGACGAGCAACCTCTTGTGTTAACGCAAACAATAATACGCCAGAAGTTGGCCTATCAAGTCGATGTAACGGATAAACATATTGGCCAATTTGATCACGAACTAATTGCAGCGCAAAATAAACTTCATCTTTATCCATAAAACTACGATGAACAAACAAGCCCGCAGGTTTATCAACAGCAACTATGTACTGGTCTTGATATAATATTCTTAGAACTGGCTTGTCAACGATTACCTCACCGGCATTTACTATGGTCATATTAACTCGCACTATTTAAGTTTTTTACGTGCCATGTACGGCTAACTTTCGTGCCACTAAGTAATTCATCAATATCAGCAATAGTATCAATAACAACATGTTGTTTTGGGTCGCTAAAGACTTCTTCTGCCATAGGGCTAACTAAAATATTTTGGGGTAACGCTTGTTTTTGTTTTGCCATGGTCGATAAACGAGTAATAAAGACAAACTGCAGCCATTGCTCGAATGCTAAAGTATCACAGCAAAACGGTTGTGAACTTTGCAGCTGAGAGGCATTTGGCACTTGCTCACTCCAAAGTTGTGCAGCTTTAAGTTCAAATGAAAGCTTTTCGAGTAGTGAAATTAATTGAGAATATGGATTATCGTCAGTCATGGTGTGCTTCCAAATACACGGGATTAGCGGTGGAGTTAAAGTGCTATTATCTCTATAATGGCGCGCTATAACAACTTGTCTAAACCATTTATAGCGATTGCATTACACTATGAGCACAACTCCTGACACCATTTCATCAATTTCTGAGTTACTTAGTTTATCTAATTCTCAATATCGCATTTACGATATTGGCCGCCGAGTTGATAAAATTTCAAGGGATCAATTTGAAAAAATAGAGTCTGCACAATTGCCCTACCCATATCCATCGCAAGGACATGCTTTTTTAGCTATCGCATTTTGGCAAAAAAATTCGATTACGCCGTATTTATGGTTTGTTAAGTTACCTTTAGATGAGCGCGGTTTATTAAACCAAGGGGCACGAAATCACTTTATTGCCATTATTGTTGAAGCGTTAGGAGGTGATTTGTCAGTCAACCCTACTGAGAAGCAAGAGGCGTTATTAAAGAAAAATCCTTACCATTTTACACCCGCTCAATATAAATTGGCAGCGATAAACAGTATTGTATCTGTGGCATTAAAACAGCCAGCAAGTAAGTATTATCAACCGGCATTAAATTACTTATCAGGCAATAATAGCTGGCAGGCATGGCAGGAAATAGGTGTACAAGGTTTATCGGATATTGCAGCGCGATTAAATGATGGCAACAACGTAGAGCTGCTAACAAATGCCATTGAACATTTACCAGAACAAGTGTTGTCACCATTATGTTCGGCTCTGGAAAACACACAGTTACCGGCAGAACTAATCGCTAAAGTTATCGCTTTATATCAGAAAGCACTTAAGGAAGACAAAGCAGAAATTGCTTTGTCTTTGCTACGAGCACTTGCATCAAGCAGCCAACACCCTTTTAGCGAAAAGTTTATCAATGGTTTACTCAATAGCGAAGCACTTAATGAAGATACCTTAATAATCATTGCTGGGCGTTTGTGGTCAGCATTAATAAATGAGAGCGTTCTTTTTAGCTATTTAGAGCACTTAATAAAAGATGAAGATCATGAATTATTCATGGCAATTTTTAAAGATTTAGTTGCAATACCAACTACCCGCCCATTACTATTGCAAGCATTACGTTCACCGAATCGCAGTGATGCCTTAGCGCAAGCTATTGGTCAACTGTTTAAACATTAAGGGTTAATGTGGAAAATATTTATTATCTATTATTTGTTGCATTATTATTTTGGTATTTCGTTTATTTACGCCGTGTATCAGAATATGCTCGCTCACATGCCAACAAATACTGTAAACAGGAAAACTTGCAGTTTTTAGCCATTGCTCGCTTATCAAGCAAATTTAGATTTTCCAAACGCTATGGTCCACATTGGATCAGTCAATTCGATATGGAATTTAGTGGTGATGGCGAATCAAAATACCATGGTAAAATGACATTACGCGGCTATAAATTAGATAATATTGACACGCCAGCATACCGCGTTAACTAACGGCAACTTTAAAATACAATAATACGGCTATTTACTACTCTACTGCCACTAAACAATATTAAAAAATAGGCAAAGAAAAAGCGACATTACGTCGCTTTTTCTTTTTGAACATTTAATTTGCGCTTGATTTGCTTTTCCTTAACAAACATTCCATCTAGCTTACTCCATCAGCTTATATTCGCATCCTGCGTATATCCTTATTAAGCAAAATTAAACCTTCCAACTTCCTTATTTTTTATGCACTTCCTTATACATCAAGTTAATATGCGTTCCTCGCTATAACTTACTACTAAGAAGTTTCCTTACCTCTTGTCTTCCTGACATGATTAAGTTTACTAAAGTGAGTAATACAAACTAGCCTAATAAAAATATTTTTTTCTATACTTATCCTTTAAAATTCAAGGAGCACAAAAAAAAACACTTTTATATCAACAAAATAAAAGCAAGACAAATATAAGACCAGTGTATTTCATCAAGTTCAACGGACAAAGGTTGCAGATATATCTCACAAAAACCAAGCTCATTTACGAAATGTAACGCTTTAACAACAAATAAAAACATCGCAAAATTAAAAAACCAACTCTTTAAAGTAAACAATTTTTCTAGACGCACTGACATTACCTGCAAAATTAGTTAATCTTCGCATATGCTGATTTAGCATCTTTTCCTAGCTAGTTTTAACGGTTAACGCCTAATAAATTTATGCTGGCTTTTACCGGAGGTTTTGTGCAACTTTTAAAGTCATTACTTTGCCTGCGCGGTTATGATAACCGAGCACGCTTTATCATCATTATTTTTTCATGCTTGGTCAGTTTTGTGATCTTAAACGAAGTATTTTTAGATATGGCTCTAGCGGCTGTAATAGGACTATTACTTTGCGTGTCAATTTCCTTCATAGCGACGCAACGTCGACTCAATGATGCACAACTGCACCGGAATTGGATATTAGCGCCAGCAGGCAGCTTTTTAATATCAGGTTTGATTATTACTTTTATTGGCCACGGTAGTATTTATTGGTTATTACTCATACCACTATTACTGTCATTACTATTGCAGACTTATCCTAGTAAACGACAACGCACTTTTATTCTGGGCTATTGTGGACCGGTTGATTTGTCCGAGTATTTAACAAAATCTAATAATGCTGCACGGTCTAACCAACGTATAGAGCCAACCATGAATAAAACTCAAACTAATGACACATTAGTTGAGGCTCATGTTGCTAATTCATCTTTGCATCAATCAGCAGCAACTGCTGTTGATTTTCCTAGCCCAACAAGAACTTTAACAGACGAACCGGTAAATGATATTGGCGAATTTATTCGACATGCGCTTTTTAGCCACAAAAATGCTCGAATAACCATTTCAGTAGTGAGTTTCTTAATTATTTTAGCAATCATTATTTCATTGATATTTAGCGGTGAAAAAACAGTAACTGACGCTACTCCTAATACTGTCAAGAATGTAGAGACAGAAAGTAGTTCCGATCAACTGCAGCATCATATTACTTTACCTGATAAGTTTTCTTTAATGGTGACAACATACGAAGGCATAGTCATTAATTGGCAAGCCGACAGCACTGACAATAATGAGTATTGGAATATTGCGAATGCTCAAGGAGACAAAAGTTGTCAAAGCATTGAATTTAATCAGGCAGGTAAAATCAGAAGTATTAAAGTTGATGTACAAAACAACGACCAATACTATGCGTATTTCTCGCCACTAGATACCAAAGCTCTAGTTAAAAACATTGCCTTTAAAGGCAGTTTCTCTTTATGTGGATATAAGTTTTCGTTAAAAGGAAGCCAAACAGCATTAGGAAAGAATGAATATTATGCAAATCTAATAGAATATTAATTGTTTTGCTAAATTTCAGACAAAAAAATGCGGTTCAATGAACCGCATTTCTTAAACTAGCTTTTGTGCATCCTGCACAATAAATAATGATCCCGCTTCATCCATAAAGAGCTGTCCTTAGCCTTTCCTAGCAAATCATTTGCTGTCCTCGTTATCCTTCACAGTAACTATCCTAGTTACAACTGTTGTCTATGTTCCATCATCCTGACGACTTTTTCCGTGACAACATTTCCTTCTATCCTTGCGAGATATCCTATCTCTTCGCTATACTAAGCGTCCTTCTGGTAGCTAACTACCGTTTGGGTAAACCCCGTGTCGTCCTGACAGTTGTAATATTAGAACATTCACTTATTTTTCAAAGTTACTTTTTCAAAATAAAATCACTGTAATCAAAATGAAACAATACGTTATTTTATGTAAAACCTTAATTAACAGCAACTTAATGACATTTCAAGATGAATCAATAGCGTAAATAAACCATATATCCTACACCAATGTAAGACATATCCTACATCACTACTTCACTTTCAGGCGAACACAAATTCGTCACTTTAAATAGTATTTATGGTGAACTAAATACTTACTAAAAGAGTCTAGACTTGGTGACTCATTTCAACTGGCAATGCTAAAGCTGACCGTGAATCGAGCATTTGTCATCTTTGTCCTATAATTTAACGCAATTAGTCAAAAATAAATTTCAATTACGATAATAGGTTAACCTAGCGTTAACCCCATCTAGCGTAAACTTTATAAAATAGACTGAAATCTAATATTGCAACTAAGTAAATCAATTGTGAAAAATGTAGGGGAATAAAAATGCGTACAGCCTTTATCGCTATTGCAGTAAGTGTTATTGCACTTGGATGTAGTGAACCAAAAGCCAAGTTTGAAGAAACCATTAGACCAATTGCATGGCAGGCGGTTACACAAACATCGCTAGATCAAGTTCGCCGCCTATCTGGCACGGTTTATCCTATTGAAGCAACAGATTTAAGTTTTGAAGTTAATGGTAAAGTTGATTGGGTTAAAGTTAAATTGGGGGACTCGGTGCAACGAGGTGATGCTTTAGCACAGCTTGACCAACGAAACTTCACTTTAAGTGTTCAGTCGTCACAAGCCAATCTACAACAAGCAAAAGCTTCACTAGTTGAAGCTGAAAATGAATATAAACGTTATACTGAGCTACTCGAACAGGGGTTAGTATCTCGCTCTGGTTTTGATAACGCAAAAGCAACCTTTGAATCGACATCAAGTGCCGTAAGTATTGCCAAAACCCAACTCGATATTTCACAAAAAAATTTAGACGACACCCTACTAGTCGCCCCCTATAACGGTATGATCACGAAGCGTATGATTGAACCTTCTATGCAAATAGCATCAGGACAAAGTACATTTGAAATTGCCGGTGAAGATGGCTTGGAAATTCAGGTGATGGTGCCAGAAAACCTCATTGACAACCTGAGCAAGGGCAAGGATATTAGTATTGATTTCCCTGCAATTATTGGCGTAAAAGCTTTGGGCAGTGTTACTGAAATTGGTTCTCGCGCAGAAGCTGCCAATGCATTCCCAGTTACTGTAGTGATTAATACTGACATTGCTGGTTTACGCGCGGGTATGACCGCCGAAGTAGATTTTACCTTTGAAGGTGTTGGCAGAACGGGTTACACCGGTAAAATTTTTAGAGTGCCTGTGTCTGCACTTTCTGCACAAAAATTACAAAAAGCAGCAGTCTTTGTTTATAACCCCACTACAAAATTATTAGAAAAAAGATTAGTGCAAACTGAAAGCATTATAGGTAACCAAGTGCTTATTTCTTCTGGCTTAACTGAAGGAGAAATAATTGCCACAGCAGGTGTGTCCTTTTTACGCGATGGTCAAAACGTACGTTTATTAGATAAAAATATTCGTCGCTTTAATTAACTCCCTAGGACAAACATATGATGAACTTCACTGAAATTGCATTTAAATATCGTAAATCGGTATTGATGGTCTTAGCGTTGCTGTTAATTAATGGCGCTTTTGCCTATTTTACCTTACCGGCGCAAGAAGACCCAACAATCACCATTAGAGATGCCATTGTAACTACGTCTTTTCCTGGTATGGCACCAGAGCGAGTTGAACAACTTATTACCCGTGCTTTAGAAAAAGAAATCAGAAAAATTCCCGAGGTTGAACAAATTCGTTCAACATCTGTTACTGGTCGCTCAGTGATCCATGTTGAAATTTATGATCGCTACTTTAACCTTGATAACATTTGGCAAGATTTACGCAATAAAGTAAAACAAGCGGAGGTTAACTTACCCAGTGGCACCCATACACCTTTTATCAATGATTCATTTGGCGACGTTTCTGTTGTTACGTTAGCACTAACTGCTGACGGCTTTTCCTTAGGCGAGATGTACGATATTGCCAAACATATACGCGATAATATTTATACGGTTGATGGCACCAAAAAAGTTGAAATTATTGGTGCACAAGAGGAAAGAATATTCCTTGAAATAGCCAATGCAAAGTTATCTCAATTAGGTATTTCACCTATCACCATTATTGATGAACTACGAAATCAAAATATTATTAGCCCAGGAGGTGAAATAGATACCGGTGCCCTGTCAATGGTGGTTGAGCCAACTGGCAATTTCACTTCTGTCGACGAAGTTGCAAATACTCAAATTAGCATCCCTGGTACCGATGAGAGCTTTGCATTAAAAGACCTTGTATCCATTCGTCGTGGCTATATTGATCCGCCAGATCAACCCGCATATTTTAATGGTAAACAAGCCATTATGTTCGCTGTTTCTATACTTCCAGAATACAATTTATTAGAATACGCGCCACGTGTGCAAGCATTGATGACAGACATTACTGAAACTTTGCCAATTGGCTATAACGTTGATTATGCCACCTTTCAAGCTGATCAAGTACAACAAAGTATTCAAGGGGTTTCTAGCAGTGTCGTACAAACACTTGCGATTGTTCTTGTTGTAGTAATCTTATTTTTAGGTATGCGAACTGGATTAATTGTTGGCTCAATTGTACCGTTTGTCATGTTAACTACACTAGCCATTATGAAGTTTAGCGGCATGGTGTTAGAAAAGATGAGCTTAGCAACACTCATAATCGCTTTAGGGCTACTCGTTGATAATGGCATTGTTATCGCCGAAGACTTTAAACGCAGAATAGAAACCGGTGTTGATAGATTTCAAGCCATGTGCCAAGGCGGTAAAGAACTCGCTTTACCTTTACTAAGCTCGTCAATTACAACCATTTTATTCTTTTTACCTTTAATGCTTGCCGATAATATAGCCGGAGAGTTTACACGTTCCGTTTCTCTAGTCATTTTAATTACCTTGATGACGAGCTGGGTGCTTGCCTTAACCGTTACCCCAACCTTGTGCTACTTTTTTATTAAAGTTGATAAGGGTGAAAGTAATTTAAGCAATAGTGAAAACGATTCATCTACAACTTCAAAAACCACATCGTCCGCTTTTTATCAAGGCTATGAACAGTTTCTGCATTGGATAATGGCGCATAAAATTATATTTTTAGCGGCCATGTTTGCGTTACTTGTTTTTTCACTGTCTGGTTTTAAATACGTTGCCCAACAATTTTTCCCTGACTCTGATCGTATGCAGATTATGGTTTATGTTGATTTACCCAATGGTACATCGACAAGAGAAACCAATCGCCAAATGAAAGAAGTGTTTGCCTGGTTAGATCAAGAAGAAACCTTACCTGAAGTAATAAGTTATGCCGGTTACACAGGCTTTAACGGCCCACGCTTTGTTTTATCACTGAATCCCGAGGACCCTGCTGATAACAAAGGTTTCATTATTTTAAACATTAAACCTGATACTGATTTAGACACTATGGTTAATCATATCCATAATCAAATGTTAGAAAGTTTCCCCAACGTGTCAGCACGCGTCAAGCGTATGTTTGCCGGCCCGTCAGATTCAAGCACAATTAGTATTCAAGTAAAAGGACCTGACAAAACGGTAATTTACGATAAAGCTCAAGAAATCATGTCTGTATTAGAGGAAATTCCTTACACTAAAAATGTGCGCAGCGATTGGGAAAACCGTATTGTAAAAGTGCAAGTTAAAGTTGACCAACACCGCGCTCGACGTGCTGGCGTTACATCAGAAGATATAGCTGTTGCACTGCAAAGTTTCTTTAGTGGCGCAACAGTTACTGAATATCGAGATGGCGATGATATTATCCCTATTATCTTACGGGCTAACGAAGCCGAGCGTTCAAACCTAGATAGATTGCGCACGGTATCTGTCATGTCAACGAATAGCGCAACGGCAATTCCATTATTGCAAGTGGCTGACTTTTTACCTGTTAACCAATTTGCAAAAATTCAACGTGAAGATATGTTCACCACTATAACCGTAGAAGCTAGCAATACCGAGATGACCGCACAAGATTTACAGCTAAAAATTGATGATAAAATTCAAACATTAGCAAAAGACTTACCGGTTAATCACCATATCGAATACGATGGCGTAATTGTAAAATCAGCAGAAGCTCAACAAGCCTTAAGTGCTAATATGCCATTTGTTTTAGGTTTAGTGGTAATATTACTAGTGATGCAATTTAATTCTTTCCGTCGCGCTTGGATCATTATTTTAACCATACCATTAACATTAATTGGCACAGTAAGCGGCCTATTAATCATGAATGCGCCATTTGGCTTTATGGTTACTTTAGGTATTTATAGCCTTGCTGGTATCATTATTAATAACGGTATTGTATTGATTGACCGCATAGACATTGAACGCTCACAAGGCCAAAACGCCTATCAAGCGATTATCAATTCTTGCTTAACTCGCCTGCGCCCTATCGCTATGACCACAGTAACGACAATTATGGGCTTATTTCCTTTAATGATGGATACTGGCTCTATGTTCTACGGCATGGCTGTTGTGCTTGCCTTCGGCTTAGGAATAGGAACCATTTTAACGTTAGGTGTTGTTCCGGTACTTTATGGTCTTTTCTTTAAGGTTGCTCGATGAATTACAACATATTACTCGTTGAAGATGATGTTGATTTAGCAAGTACAATTATTGATTACCTCGCGCTAGAAAAAATTTATTGCGATCATGCCAGTAATGGCATGCTCGCAATAGAGCTGCTACAGCAGCACCAATTTGATGTCGTTATTCTTGATATCAATATGCCATTAATGGACAGTATTAGTGTTTGTAAAAGGATGCGAGAAATAGGTTTAACAACACCAGTACTCATGCTTACCGCAAGAGACACCTTAGAAGACAAACTTACCGGTTTTAAAGCCGGCACCGACGACTATTTAATAAAACCTTTTGCAATGCTCGAACTTATTGCCCGAATTCAAGTCTTAGCTAATCGTATTAGTGGTCAAGTAAAACAATTATCTATGTTCGGCGTTGAATTAAACTTAACGGCAAAGCTTGCTTATCGCAATGGTGAGAAACTCGCTTTAACACCGACGGGTTGGAATATTTTAGAATTATTAATGCGCAAAGCGAATAGTGTTATTTCCAGACAACAACTAATACAAAACATTTGGGGCGATGATAGCCCCGAAAGCAACAGTTTAAAAGTGCACTTATTTAAACTACGCCAACAGCTTAACAAACATAATTCCGCAGAGCTCATTCATACCATACCTGGGCAAGGGTTTATTTTTAAAGATAATAATGATTAATAATAAAATAATTAAAAACCAAAAAACATTTCCTTTAAAACGCTTTATTTTACGTACGCAAACTTTGGTGGCAATCGTATTTATTCTCGCCTATACCATCATTGTAAACCTTTACTTTATAGCGGGTTTAAATGAGTCAAATTACCAAGACTTACAGTTAGAAGCACATCACTTCGCCATGCAATACAAGCAAAACCCACAGCTATTGCCACCAAGCTCCATTCACTTTACCGGCTTTATTAACTGGCAGAATGTGCCAAAGAACAAAAAAGTACATTTCCCTGCTCTTGAAAACATGACAAAAGCGAGTAGTAGCAATATTGTGTTAACTCATGAAAATCAGTGGTTTTGGTCGCCAAAAGAAGTTATTTATGTTGTGACACTGCCTTTAGCTGACAATAATATACTGTATTTATTTCGCCATATTAATAACGAGAAATATGCCATTTCGAATAACAGTCAAATATCTCTGTTAACGAGTTTGACTTTACCAATAGCGGCTTTGTTTTTCATTTTATTACGAATAACCGTTAAATTAACCTTACGATACAATCTTAAACGAATAAATCACTTAGATCGCTGGGTTGGCGAACTTAACTTAGATAATGTAGAAGCCCCCGTACCAAACTTTAACTTTAATGAACTTAATCGCATCGCCAATAAGCAACGCAATACCTTATTAAAAATTAAAAGTTTACTCGAAAATGAACAAAATTTTTTACGCCATGCTAGCCACGAGCTTAGAACGCCGATTGCCGTTGTTAGAAGTAATAGTGAGTTACTTGAACGTATGTGGCATCAAACCTCAAACGAGACTGCAGAAAATCAGCCGCCAGCTGCAAACTTAACAGCACTTAACCGTATTGCACGCGCGGCAAATAATATGCAACAACTAACAGAAACGCTTTTATGGTTAAGCCGTGAAGAAAGTAACGACATTGTCTGCGAAAAAGTAAGCATAAGAAATTTAATAATAGAATTAATAGAAGACAACAATTATTTACTTAAAGGCAAATCAGTTGAAGTATTTACAACACTTGCTGAAGATCAGCTAACCCTTGCATATACGCCATGTCGTTTGGTGTTAAGTAATATCATCCGTAACGCTTTTCAATATACTCAAAACGGCGCTATTAATATTACTTACAACAACAAAAAGGTTCGTATCGACAATGTAAATAACCTTTCAGGTGAGTTGGCTCATATAAATCACGAACGACAAAGTACTATAAGTAATGACTATGGTTTTGGTTTAGGGTTGCGATTAGTAGAGAAAGTTATTGCAAAACTGGCATGGCATTATCAAAACATTGCCATTTTGGATGGCCGCTCTGTCGAAATAGACTTTTCAACTAACAATCAAGATTAATAATTAGTTAAAAATAAAAAAGGGAGCATTGGCTCCCTTTTTCAGTATATATCTGTGTTATTCATTATCATTGTTGTCGCTATCACGATAATAAACCATCAAAGAGCCGGAAACGTTACCAACATCAACCTCTTTAATAAACTGATAATTTACATCATTAAAAAAGGCTTTGTATTTCTTGCTAGTAGCATAAACTGCTACCCCTTCGCTATCTTTATGCTCGGTTAAAATAGTATTTACAGCCGCCATTAAGTAATGACCAAAACCGTGATGTTGATGCAGTGGGTGTATAGCAATAAATGACAACATATGAAATTTTTTCAAAGGTACTGACGCCAATACGACCTTTTCTTTTTCTATCATTTGCTTAGTACTAAAATAGCCAGCACCAAGTAACATTTTTAAACGCCAATGCCAAAAACGTTCAGAACTAACCCCTTCTTCAGGGTTATTTAAACAGGCGACACCAACCATAGTTTCACCTAAGTAAAGCCCTATCATTGGTTGTTTAGCATGCCAAAACGCATTTAACTCTTCACGAATTGATGCCCGTAATCTTTGTTCGTAGTCGCTTTTTTCAGCAGAGAAAATCTCTAAAAAAACCGGATCATCATGGTAAGCTTGGTATAATAAAGACGCTGCTAGGCGCAAGTCTTCTGCGGATAAATAGGCGGCTTTTATATCGACATTCGTTTCGTCAATGACTGCTGATGACATCTAAATTCCCTCATAAATGATTTCGATTTATTATTATTTTTATCGCTTCACCATATCAGTATTTTAGAAATCAGGTCAAATTATTCTCTATACAAGCGCTAAGCTAGAAAATTAATCCATACAATTTTTTTTATGGATAACCGCCTAATAGAAAGTGGCTGTTGCAACAGTCACGTTAAACGAGAAGAGTCTGTATTCGCTGAAGCTAGGTTAAGCAGTATATGACCTTTGACGACCGATAAAGACAAATAACAGCAAAACGATCCCCCATGCTACACTACCACCATGTTCATCATAATGAATAACTTCAACATATTCAGGGTCATAATCAGCACTTTCTAACGGTAAAGCATATAAGGCATTGGTATCATTAGAGCTATAACTTGCAACGACATCGCTATAACCGACCTCATATAAATCTATCAGCACATCGTAATGGTCCGGAGCATAACCTGAATCTAATCGAGTGATAACTTCAAACTCATCGTCGGTGCGCTCTCCGGTAATAATAAAATCATCAGTTGAAAAATACAGTAACCACGGACCACCATTTTTACTCAAATATAAGTCAGCATAAACTCTTGCTTGTTCGCCAATAATGGGGGAAAGCACGTCGGCATCAAAGCTAACACTAAAAGTTTGGTAGTAACCATCAGCATCGATATCAGTCAGTAGCTCGCTATAGCCCTGATAAATAGCAAAACTATGGTGTAAGCTAACCGCACTGTTAGTCCCTGCAGGGCCGGTTTGTGCCGCACGACTTTTCTTGGCTGCTGTGGCACGGGTGGTTTTAACTGCATTTCGCTGCATGCCTTGATATTTTGCCGTTCTAACGGTTAAGTCTGAATCAGGCAATTTTTCCAGCATGGTTAAAGTGTCATTAGCTAGCTCATGCTTGTAGCCAGCAAGAGAATGGTTTTCTTTTGTTGGAAGTTCATCAATTCCATTCGAAGTATATGCCAAACTTGAATAACTAACGGCAAACATCATTATCACAACACTAATTTTTATTTTATTAAACATATCTGCATTCTCACATTAGGAAGAAGTTAAAGAATGAAGTTATTTAATCGTAAAGTGCATGAACCTTTGCTGAACAAAATGAAATAAGTTAGCAATAATTTTCATAGTGATACCAATTAACTTATGTTCAGTATCTGTTCAGCTTAACTAATTTAAATTAGCCCTGACTTGGATTACCTCAGCCAATATTTTACACTGGGTAACAATACAGTTTGATCAGGTGTAACAATGAAAAAACAATTACTTATTATCAGTATTATGGGTTTACTCACGGCAGCGCCAACGTTCGCTTCGCTTGAGGCAACTAGTGATACCTTAAGAATTGTCCCTAGTAAATATGCTAAGTCTCAGCAATCAAAAGCAATAAGCGCTCAACAAGCAGCCCGTATTGTAAAAAGTAAGTATGGCGGCAAAGTGTTAAAGGTAAATAGTAGTGGTTCAAAAAACAAACCAAGTTACCGAGTGAAATTACTGAAAAAAAATGGTCATGTAGTTTCTGTAAATGTAGACGCCAAATCTGGCCGAGTATCAGGACATTAGTACATGCGGATATTATTGATTGAAGACGACGAGAACCTACAAAGTCAAATAAAAAACCATTTAACAACTGCAAAATACAGTGTTGATGTTGCCAGTGACGGTGAATCTGGTTTATTTCAAGGTCAAGAATGTCCGTACGACGCCGCAATTATTGATTTAGGCTTACCAAAGCTTGACGGTGTAAGCATTATCAAAACTTTGCGAGAACAAGGCTTTAATTTCCCAATATTAATTCTTACTGCGCGCGGTAGTTGGCAAGACAAGGTATCTGGCCTTGATGCAGGCGCAGACGATTACCTAACGAAACCATTTCATATTGAAGAGCTACTTGCAAGGCTCAATGCTTTGATCAGACGTAGCGCCGGAAAAGCCAGCCCAATTATTGAAAATGGCCCGTTTTCTATCAACACTACCAGTATGCAGGTACATGTTAACAGTAATTTAGTCTCTCTGAGCAGTTATGAATACAAGCTGTTTGAGTACCTAATGCACCACTTAGGGGAAGTTAAATCAAAAGCTGTGTTAACTGAGCATATTTATGATCAAGACTTTGACTTAGACTCTAACGTTATAGAAGTATTTATTCGTCGTCTTCGTAAGAAACTAGACCCTGACAACAAATTTAAGTTTATTGAAACGCTACGTGGCCAAGGTTATTTATTAAAAAAATTTGATAAAGAATAATCTAATAATTTTATCCTGTACTAATTGAGTAACAGCCATTGCTAACAAAACTTAAAAACGCATTTAATTCCTTAAAAAACCGCGTGTTGTTTAGCGCGTTGCTGATGATATTTGTGCTATTGCCATTGGTTGGCTTAATCATCAGTAATGCCTACGAAAAACATATGATCGCAGGTATCAACAATGAGCTTTCTGCTTATTCTTATTCTATTCTTGCCATTGTAGAAGTTGAAAACAATCAACTGATCATGCCAGAACAATTACTCGAAACTCAATTTAATGTTAGCCAGTCGGGCTTATATGCGGCCATTACTTCTGCTAAAAATAGCAAAAACTCTGAAGCCAAAACAGAAAAACTATGGAGTTCTCAGTCACTACTTTCTGATTGGCAAGCTGATAATTTTCAGCAACCAGCTTTAGGACAAAGTAAATTTTACCAAACAACAATAGATGAAAAACAACATTTTGTTTACAGCTTAAGTGTCAGTTATGGCAGTGAAGCACACCGCTTCCCGATAACGCTACACATAATTAAACAGCAAACTGATTTAGCTATAATGATGACAGAATTTCATCATCAACTGTTATTAGGTTTAGCTGGTCTAATGCTAATTTTATTTCTGTTTCAATACTTATGGTCACTTTGGACACTAAAACCATTAAAGGTGTTAAGAGCAGAATTGAAAAGTGTTGAACAAGGCAATGCCGAACGCTTAAAAGCACTTTACCCAACTGAACTGACACAAGTAACCGAGCAATTAAACTTATTACTAAGCGCAGAACAAAAACAACGCCAACGTTATCGCAATGCTCTATCCGACTTAGCTCACAGTTTAAAAACACCATTGGCTGTTATTCAAAGTCAACATCAGCTTTCTCAACTTACCATTGAGCAATTAGGCATTATAAATGCCATGGTTGAGCACCAATTACGAAAAGCACAAAGTGCGGGTCAGTCGTCTTGGCATTTAGGAACTCAAGTTGCGCCAATTACAGATAAACTATTTAGTAGTCTCAGCAAGATATATCAAGAAAAACAATTAACATTTACCAATAATATTGCCCAAGATTGCAATTTTAAGGGTGACGAATCAGATTTATTAGAAATGTTAGGAAATTTACTCGATAACGCCTGTAAAGCTGCCAAAAATAAAGTTGCCCTTAATGTATTTTCCGAAAACAATGCCATTATATTTATTGTAGAAGATGATGGTTGCGGTATCGAAAAGTCATTACGCGATGATATTTTACAGCGTGGTACACGTGCCGACACCTATCAACATGGCCATGGTATTGGCTTAGCAATTGTTAGAGATTTAGTTGATAGTTACCATGGGACAATTTCGATAGAGAGCTCTATGGCATTAGCTGGAGCAAAATTTACCTTAAACTTTCCGCAGTAGCGTTTTATTGCAAACATTATAAAAACACTTATTAGCTTCATCTCATACAATATCGAACTGTCGAAGTAACCATTGTTATATTGATTTTCATTATCTAAATCCTATTGCCAACTAAGCTAAATCGACACACAAAATATCAACTGTATAACAAACTTCGCTATCTTCAGCTCCTTATCAATACCAAACGTTAAGTTGATAAAGCCCATAATTCCTAACGACAAATCGAAATAGAAATAAAAACTCACCGCAATCTAACTGTTCAGCGACCATTCAGTTTACAAAGCGTATTATTATGTCCATCACTTGAAAAGTAATAATAAACGCCAGCTAAATTCACTGTCGTTACAAGGTTTACTATTCAAATCGGTCGTAATAAGGAGAGCGTAAATGCAAACCCCAAAATTAAAAAATACGATGACTAACATTATAGTTTCACTAACTGGCGCATTAGCACTGTCGTTAACCGCTACTCAAAGTTTAGCAATTGAAAGTGCCACTATAACCACAACAACTGATAGCCAGCTCACTGAATTACAAAGCTCAATAAGTATTAGCCAATTTACTGAAGCTGAATTAGCGCAGATGCTAGCCCCGATAGCACTATACCCTGACGCACTACTCAGCCACATTTTAATTGCAGCAACATACCCAATTGAAGTTGTAGATGCTGAACGCTGGCTCGCCAAAAATGAACACTTTTCCGACCAAGAGCGAGCTGATGCTGCGGAGAAAAAAGAATGGGATGCCAGCGTAAAAGCGCTTCTACCCTTTCCAAACATCCTCAAAAAACTCAGTAACGATTTGCATTGGATGCGTAATTTAGGTGATGCTTTTTTACAAGACCAAGCGCAAGTTTTAGCTAGTGTACAATCTTTACGACAACAGGCCGATCGAGCTGGAAACCTCGACAATATGAATAATGTTAAAGTTGTTCGCGAAACAAAAACCATAATTATAGAGCCTACACGACCCGAAGTAATTTATGTGCCGTATTACGATACTCGTGTAGTTTACGGACATTGGCGTTGGACACATTACCCACCAGTGTATTGGCATTTTCCGCGCCATTATGCCTATCATCATGGGCCTTATTATTGGCATAACCCAGTTCATCTAACATTAGGGTTATTTTTTGGCAGTGTTCACTGGCACGACCGTCATGTTGTCGTACACCGTCATAAATCTCGCTATTACAAACACCACAGTAAGAAGCGAATTTCGACCAGCTATCAAGGAAAAAAGTGGCAACATAACCCTCGCCATAGAAAAGGCGTTGCATATCGCACAAGTCATATGCAAAAAAAATATCATAGCCATACGCCTAGTGTACAACGACAAAAAATAGCAAGATCAGAAAAGCTGCATATCGCTAAAAGAAACAAACATAAAGTTAAGCACTCTAGCGCACTGCATCGTAAGGTAAGTCATAAATTAAAAGTTAATCAAGCGGTTAAAGTTAACAAACATACTCGACATAAAAATGCGCTAAATAAAACCCAACCTTATCAAGATTCAAAATGGCGTGGGCAAAAAGCACAAAAAGCACACAACTACCGCCACAGCGCAAACAACAAGGTTAAGCGCAGTGAAAAAGTACAGAAACATTATTCAAATGCGAGCAACCAAAAAAATAAGGTGGTAAAACAGTTTAATACTCAAAAAAGACCATCAACTCACAAGGTTTATAAAAATAAGCAGTCAACTAAGCATTATGTAAAAGCAAACAAAACGGTTAAAAGAAATTATAAAAGCACCAGCAAAAGAACTGTCGCGAAAGTGAGTCATAAAACAAGAAATAGCAGCGCACGCTCACACCGTGGTCAGCAAAAAAAGCGCCATTAATATTCATATGGTTAAGAGACAGAAGTTGGGTAAGTGAAAGTTCAGGGGAGGTAAAAGGGGCAATATCGAAAGCCGATATTGCCCCTTTTTTTAACTAGAATATGTTAAATGTAAATTAACGACCTTGCTCAATGGCGGTTAAAATATCATTTGTAAAAACCAATTTGGTACATTCATCTTTAGTTGTTAATCCATCTTTGTGTAAACGATGGGTACGGTAATAAACAACATTAATAGTTTTATCATCATCCATATAAGTTTCATTGAAGTCAGCAACTCCCATTTCACGCGAAACAGCAGAAAAAGCACTGTTTAATTGAATACGTGCTATTTTTTTTCTATTTTCGTACTCTCGATCTTCAAAATTTGAATTAAATGAATGGCCGTCTTCTCCGCCAACAGCAATAACACAGCCAGTTAAACCAAATGTTAACGGCGCCACAACGATTAAAGCTAATAGTGATTTTTTCATTTTATTGTTCTCTCAGTATAGAAGTATTGTTTTGAATATTAGATAGCAAATGCCAAACCAAGTTTTCAAACTATTGAATTAATTGCAAATAATAGAAATACTAAGAAAGCAATACAAGACACCGTTAGTATTTTTCGCTAAAATGTTGTTACTTTAACATTTGAGTTAACCTTTATGACGATATCTGACGAAATTTCCATCATTGCCAATAAACTAGCTAACCAAGGAAAAACACCGAGTGTAGCCTTAATAAAAAGTAAATTAAGTCAACCAACGCAGTTGCCTCAAATTATTGCCATATTAAAAACATGGCAGCACGAGCCAGACTTTATCGCGCCGCCGCAGGCAGAGCCCTCAGTATCAGAGCCAGTAGACACAAACTATAATCATGACGAATTAACAAAAATGATTGCTCACGCAGTAGCGCCATTAGAAACTGAATTACGGGAAATAAAGACCTTGTTACAACAGTTGATTGCAGAGAAATAGTAGCAGTTGCTTAGATTTGTTTAAAACAAGCTAAGCAACTAAAATTTCATCACAACTCACTTAGAATATTTATAAAGCGCGTTTATCCATTAGCCTCGCTTGGTGGGATTTTAGGGCTAAGCTGCGCAATAAACTCGGCAATATTATTTGCTAATTTTTTATGTGGCTCACAACCTACTTTTTCCACCCAAACCTCACCGCTATCATTATCAAGAGAAATAATATGATCTTCGTTATCCGTAACAGCAAAGAAAACAGTCAGTTTCTGCTTTAATTTCGTTTTCATTAAAATATGACCGATAATATTTTCTTGCAAACGCGAAAAATCATCTTGATTCCATGCGAATAACAACGATAAATCTCCTTCGGTACAACTTGCATCCAACGAATCACAAAAAATACTGGTAAAATATTCTTTTATATCGTTATGTAATGTCACCTCTAACGCCGATTCGACGTTATCAAAGGTTAATGCTTCAGTTATTTTAATAGGCTGCCATAACGAATAAAGCTCCTGATGCACGCCTTGCTCACAAGGTGAAGGCCAATTTTTATCTTGCTCAGTAATAGGTAAATGTTGGAATTTTTGCTGATATGCTTGCAAATAATTTTGAGAAAAAAGCCAAATTGCTTCAGCCAAAGAGACATTTGATATTTTCATCTAACCATGAATTCCTATAAAATAAAGAAAATATAGATTTACACTGCCACAACCAAAGAAGATAAAACCCAAAAAATGAGCACTTATCAAAACGCGAAAGAATTAAGTAACTTAACGCTCGGAAAAACAACAGATTATATTAGTCAATATAACGCAAATTTACTTCAAGGTGTACCTAGAAGCTTAAATAGAGACAGCTTATCGCTAACAGCTGATAATTTACCCTTTCATGGTGAAGACGTGTGGTATGGCTACGAATTGTCTTGGTTAAACAGCAAAGGGAAACCTATAGTTGCCGTTGCTGAATTTCGCTTCCCATGTACTAGCAGTCACATTATTGAATCAAAGTCCTTCAAACTGTATTTAAACAGCTTTAATCAAAGTAAATTTGCATCATGGCAAAATGTTCAAGAAACGTTAACGAAAGACTTATCAGCGATTGCTGGAGCCGATGCAAAAGTATCGCTTTATGCTGTCGACGACTGTCCTGCACTTGCAATTGAAAATAGTTCAGCAATCTGTATTGATGACTTAGATATTAGTATTGAAAGTTTTAACCTTGAGCCAGAAGTACTAAAATCAGCAACTAACCAGAATGAAGAAACTGTTTCTGAACAGTTAGTTTGTCATCTACTTAAGTCAAACTGCTTAATCACCAATCAGCCCGATTGGGCCAGTGTTTACATTAATTACTCCGGTAAAAAAATATCTCATGAAAGTTTACTTAGGTATTTAATTTCGTTTCGACAACATAATGAGTTTCATGAGCAATGTGTTGAACGAATTTACTGTGATATTCAAAAATTTTGCCAAGTTAATGAGCTAACAATATTTGCACGATATACTAGGCGTGGCGGCTTAGATATCAATCCATTTCGTTCTTCACACGCAACAACAGCACCAAATTTGCGCACAATTCGCCAATAGACGAAAATAACTGCACAGAATTTCAGCAACCAGCACAAGTTTCGTGACTTCTGCTGGCTTTTTATGCGGTTATGTTTATTATTAGCGTATAGGTAACTAGGTTTTAAAATTTTACGCTAAAACCTTATTTTGATTTAAAAAATTAACGCGTTTCAATTGAACACCTTTTGTAGGGAAGAGTTTTTTATGGGCGAAAGTACTATTGCGGAAAAAAAAATCAGCCACTTGAAATCAAAGCTTGATACCGCTATTAACGCTCGCAGTGAATTAGAAGAAGAATTTAGTGCTCAATCGGCATTGTTAACAACGTTTATTGGTAAACTATCACAAGCCTGTAAAGGTATTGATAAGTTACTCGATAACAAGCTTGCGAACTTGCGCACATCATTAAAAAAATCAACAAGCTTTGCTGATCTAGAGAAAGAAATTAAAACAATTTCCGCCTTGTTACAGCAACATTCCGTACAGAATGACAAAAACCTCATTAAGATGCATGAACAGTTGCAATCTTCAGGTGCCAGTTTACAAAAAAATAGCAGCTTAGCTAAACAAGAAAAACAACAGTTAAAAAAGCTCATTAGCAATTCACAAGAAAGTAAAGATTCATTGGTTCAATATGTGCCTTTAATGAGCGAATTCATTACTTTTTACGACGCTGCTTTAAAAGCAAAAGATAAAGGCCCGAGTGTTGGTTTATTGAACCAAAACAACGCGGTGTCGCTTGAAAAAATTAACAAAGTTAATACTGAAACAGAAGAAGCTAAAACAAACGTTGGTGATCAACAAGCCTCAAAAGAAATATTAGAGCGGTTTAACGCTATTTTAAATTCGTTACTTGTTTCAGAAAAACATAAAACCGATATAAAGAAAATAAAATCCAGTTTAAACGATAAAATTTCAAATCAGTTATTAATGACTAAATGCTTATCTGTATTTGATCTCATTATTGAAGACGTTAAAAATGAGCGTAGCAACGCCAAAATATTTTTATCTACTCTTAGCGAAACACTAGCGACGGTGCAAGCTTCAGTTAGCTCAACTATAGAATCTAATGCGGCATCAAATACTAAGCACGATAAAATTAATAAAGAGCTTCATGAAAAAATAAGCGAAATGAGCGAAGGCATTAAAGACGCAAACTCGTTAACAGATATGAAGGTTGATGTTAACGATAAACTATTAAATATTGCCAAAACTTTAGAAAAGAAAACAAAATTAGAAGAACAGCAAAGACAAACGCTAGAGAAAAAACTAACCCGTATGTCTGCACAAGTTGAACAACTAGAGCTACAAAGCCAAAGCTTTGAAAAACGTATTCAAGAGCAACAAGCAAAGAGCTTACAAGACGCCTTAACAAAACTTGGTAACCGAGCTGCATTTGACGAACATTTTGCTAAAGAAATTGTTCGCTTTCACCATAAGAAATTTAACTTGGCAATTGCCGTTATCGACTTAGATGACTTTAAACGCATTAATGACACCTATGGCCATACTGCGGGTGATAAAACTCTACAGGTAATTGCTAACACCTTAAAGAAAGTTATTAATAAAGATGCTTTTATTGGTCGTTATGGTGGAGAGGAGTTTGTATTAGTATTTAGTGATATGGATAAAGTCACTGTGGTTAATAAGCTCAATGTCTTACGTAAAAAAGTGGCAAGCTTACCTTTTACCTTCAAAAACAATCGAGTCAGTATCACCTTATCTATTGGCGTTTCATTAGTGAATAAAGACGACAATGTCCATTCAGCATTTGAGCGCGCCGACGACGCCTTATATCAAGCGAAAAAAGACGGAAAAAATAGAGTTATTTACGGATAAAAATAATTATCGAGGAGATCGAGCTATGCATACCCAAATAAACCCTGTTGGTAATATGAATTTATTATCTCAAGCTGAAGTCGATCATTTGCAGCAGTCTGCCACAAGTAAGCTATATAATCTTTACCGCAATTGTTCCTTGGCAGTTTTAAACGCTGGTAGCCATACCGACAATGCAGAAGATATTTACCAACAATTTCTCGACTTTCAAATACAAGTATTGCGTCGCGAACGAGGCGTAAAACTTGCTTTAAATAACCCACCTGAACATGCCTTTGTTGACGGTGATATTATTAAAGGTATTCAAGAACACCTTTCAGCAGTATTACGCGATATTTTATTTATTAGTAACCGCTATGATGACAATATCGAATGTAGCGATAGTGCAACAGATATCACTTTTGATATATTACGTAATGCTAATGCCATTATTCCTGATAGCTCCCCTAACCTAATTACCTGTTGGGGTGGGCATTCAATCAACAATACCGAATATAAATATACTAAAGAAGTAGGCTATCAATTAGGTTTACGTGGTTTTAATATTTGTACTGGCTGTGGTCCTGGCGCTATGAAAGGCCCAATGAAAGGTGCAACCTTTGGTCACGCTAAGCAGAGAAACATCTCAGGCCGCTATATTGGGCTAACAGAGCCAAGCATTATTGCCGCAGAGCCACCAAACCCAATTGTTAACGAACTGGTTATCATGCCAGATATCGAAAAGCGCTTAGAAGCTTTTGTAAGAATGTCACATGGTATTATTATTTTTCCTGGTGGCGCTGGTACTGCAGAAGAGTTGCTATACATTTTAGGCATCATGCTAAACCCACAAAACCAATCACAAAAGTTACCCATTATTTTAACGGGTCCTAGTGAAAGTGCAGAGTATTTTACGCAAATAGATAAGTTTATCGCCGCAACCTTAGGTGAAACTGCCCAACAACTTTATACAATCATTATTGATGACCCGGAACGTGTAGCAAAAACCTTTAAAGCGACCACCGAAGAAGTTGTTGCCCACCGTAAACATACTGGCGACTCATATCATTTTAATTGGTCATTGGTTATTGAGCCTGACTTCCAACAACCATTTGAGCCTAACCATGACAACATGGCGTCATTAAATTTACATTACCAACAAGACATTGCCTCTTTAGCAGCAAACTTACGCCGTGCTTTTTCAGGTATTGTCGCCGGTAATGTTAAAGCGAACGGCATAAAAGCCATTCGTGAGCATGGCCCATTTGAAATAAGTGGTGACAAAGAAATGATGGCATTAATGGATACCTTACTAAGTTCCTTTGTTAAACAGCAGCGCATGAAACTTCCAGGTAGCGCCTACATTCCTTGTTATAAGGTTATTGAAGGTTAAGTATATGGCAGCAGTCCATTTGGTATTAGTTGATGCATTAAACTTGATCAGAAGAATATATGCAGTTCAAGAACGTCCATTTTTAATGAACAATGAATTAGCGGAAAATACCAAGAAACAAGTGCTATACAACACCGCGGTAGCTTGTGAGCAAGCGCTAAAAAAAATTATTGAACAATTACAGCCTAGCCATGCCCTAGCAGTTTTCGACTCACAAGCTCCTTGTTGGCGTTACGAGGTTTACCCTGACTATAAAAAGGGTAGAAAAAAAATGCCGGAGCACTTAGCAAATAAACTAGCTGATATTCAAGATTCATTTATGAATCACTTTGTTGACTCGCTAGTATCTGAAGAGGATGAAGCTGACGATCTTATCGCAACTTTAGCGGTAAAAGTGGCACTGCGTGGACAAAATGTCACTGTTGTGTCTACAGATAAATGCTTTCTGTCATTGCTGAGTCCAAATATAAAGGTTTATGACTACTTCAATCGCCGTTACTTAAACGATGAATATGTGCTGAATAAATTTAATGTAAAGCCTGACAAATTAATGGATTTATGGACATTAACTGGCGACAGCGCCAATAAAATTCCTGGGGTTGCTGGTATTGGGCAAGTAACAGCATCACAGCTGCTTAATCAGTACGGTTCAATCAAAAGTATTTTGAGTGCTGATGATTTAAAGAACAGTGTTAAAGAAAAGCTAGATAACCATAAAGAACAAATTACTTTAAGCCGTAAATTGCTCACTCTAAAGCTCGATATACCGCTTGGCTTTAATTTAAAGGATATTAGGTTACCCATCGAAAATGCACTTGCCAGCGAATAACAATCTGGTAACATTTAGCTTAATTGTGCTTGATTACGATTAAGCCCCAAGAATATACGATAGAATTATGCCTAAGCAGCTCAATTTAAATTATAGTTAAATAATAATTGTGATTTAAATTCGCTAAACAGGCTAAAGGAAGAAATGTGAATAAGAAAGTCATCGCCAGAATATTAATTGCCTTAGCGGCATATGGCGTGTTTGTTGGCTTAGTTGTTAATTTTTATGATGACAGCCCAGCCAAAATGCAGTGGGAAGATCGCGAAGCATATAACCGCCAGTTTATCGCTAAACTCACTTTAGAAAAATTCAATTTTGATACTGCCATTGAACAGCTAGGCAGCCCTGATATTACTGAAGCAAAAATTGTCGACAACATTCGTTATCAAGTCAGCTTTTACCGAACTCAACATGTAAAATCAGACGGTATCACGACACAAGACGAGTGCACGGCATTACTATTCTCAAACGGAATTTTAACGGCAATCGGAAAAACAGCTTACCAGCAATTTCAAAAATTATAGTATTCGGTACCATTTCATTATAAAACAGCCTTTTTATAGGTTGTTTTATAATTTACATTCAACGCCTTCCCCCCTTCTTTGATAGTTAAACTTTATTTAATTATTTTCAAGAACTTAAGCTGTAAATAAACTAACTTATAACAATTAGACTAAAGTTTAAGGCTAATTTCCCCTAACTGATCCGATTAGTTGCTATAATTGCCAACACTAAAGCGGTGAAAACAGGCTTAGATCAAATATATTTAATCAAATTTGCAGTATATTTATCCTATAAGCGAAGATTTTCTCAATTCAAGAAAAGCAATATTCAAAAGGTAATTAAACAATGGCTAAACAAACCATCACAGTGATCCCTGGAGACGGCATAGGTCCAGACATTATAGACGCAACAATTAAAGTACTTGATAAAGCGGGCTGTAATTTTGAATATGAATATGCTGACGCTGGCTTAGCAGCATTGGAAAATCACGGTGACTTAGTACCAGAGTCAACATTAGAGCTAATTAAGAAAAACAAAATCACCTTAAAAGGCCCATTAACGACACCGGTTGGTGAAGGTTTTACTTCAATTAACGTAACCTTACGTAAACAATTTCAACTTTATGCAAATGTTCGCCCTGTACTTTCATTTAAAGGTACCAAAGCACGCTACGAAGATATTGATATTATTACTATTCGTGAAAATACTGAAGGCATGTACTCAGGCTTAGGGCAAACGGTATCAGAAGATGGCCAACAAGCTGAAGCAATGAGTTTAATCACTCGTGAAGGTGCTGAGCGCATTGTTACTTTCGCTTACGAAACGGCAATTAAAGAAGGTCGTAAAAAAGTTACTGCTGTGCACAAAGCCAATATCCTTAAATCAACATCAGGGCTATTTTTAAAAGTTGCTCGTGAAGTTGCCGCTCGTTACCCACAAATTGAGTCAACAGAGATGATTGTTGATAACTGCTGTATGCAACTTGTGATGAATCCTGAGCAATTTGATGTCATCGTAACAACTAACTTATTTGGCGATATTCTTTCTGATCTTTGTGCTGGTTTAGTCGGTGGCTTAGGCATGGCGCCAGGTGCAAATATAGGCAGCGATTGTGCAATTTTTGAAGCAGTACATGGTAGTGCTCCAGATATTGCAGGTAAAAACTTAGCGAACCCAACCTCAGTGATATTAGCCGCAATTCAAATGTTGGAATATTTAGGTATGTCGGATAAAGCAAATAATATTCGTAACGCGATTACGGATGTTATTGAGTCCGGAGATCGCACAACACGTGATTTAGGTGGTACACATGGTACTACTGATTTTACTGATGCGGTATTAGAGCGCTTATAGCATTTAAAAATTATGAGTATAAAAGCCAAGCATATAGCTTGGCTTTTTTAGGCCTTTAAAATAGTCCATCCTGCACGGCGATTTAGTAGCAAATATTAAAAGTGAGACTATACTTGCCTTAGTTTTATTAATGCAGCATTTAAATTTAACAAAGCTAAACCGTGTTATAGCGCAACGCCAAGGAATAAGGTGTCGTATTAATTTGTTGTTAACTACCTTGCATTACCAAACAGATTTCTTGGAGGAGTACACTCAATAAAAGGACTTTTTATGAAATACATAATTCTTAAAAGCTTAACTGCCATCACTATTTATATCACAGCAAATATTGCATCAGCATCTTTAATGACTTTGGACCTATTATCCCCATCATCATCGCCTTTAATTAATTATCATAACCCTTATAAAAATGCATTTTTTAATAATAACGATGGCTTTCAAATTTATAACACGGCTACAAACAGCAACATTGCCACTAACTTACTTGATAACAGCCTGACGATAACTTCTGACGACTTAGGCATCATCAACAGTACTAATCAAGGTAATTTTTTTGGCATTGTGGATACGGTTAACCCAGATAATCTAGCTGAGTATGCGTCAGCTAGTTGGCAAATCGATATTAGTAATTTAAATTCATTATTGTTTTTAATTGATATGGCTGCCATGGGAGACTTTGAAAATAGTGATCACTTTTCGTGGCAATATAATATTGATGGAGGTTCATTTGTAAGTATATTTGAAAGTTCAGTTGAAGAAGATAACGCTCAAAATTACCTGTTAGAGAGTAAAAACCTTGTTACGCTTAATGATCCACTATCAATAAACTCTCAATTTCTAAACAATAGCTTCCAGCATTTTTCATCACCTTTAATTGGCAACGGTAAAGCTCTAACACTGGTACTAAATGCCAAATTAAACGGTACTAATGAAGTATTAGCTTTTCAAAATATCCGTCTAAATGCACAGACTAATTCAGTTAAGGTATATGAACCTAGTTCGTTAATACTGTTTGCAATCGCCCTTTGTTTACTAATAGCAAGGTTGATGCGCTAAAATCTAAAATGCCATAAAACATGATATTGATTTTATGGCATTTTCAATTTTATTCCGGCTACTACACTAAAGGAGATGATGATAACAAACGAGCGTGAACAGTCACTTCTTCTCGATCATAATATAAATGCTTAGCAAACATTTCATATTGAACCTTATGCTCAGAAAATGCATCTTTAATACTTTGCAAGTCTTCAATAACTTGTTGGTAGCGCCCTTTCATTGGCAATTTCAGGTTAAAAATGGCCTCTTGGCATTGCCCTTTTAATAACCATTCACTCATTAATTTAGCAACACGTTGGGGTTTCTCTATCATGTCACATACTAACCAGTAAACATTTTGTTTCTGTGGCACATATTTAAAGCCATCCATAGTACGATGTTTAACTTGTCCAGTTTCCATTAAAGACTCAGCCATAGGCCCATTATCAATTGACGTTACCATCATGCCACGGCGAACTAATTGATATGTCCAGCCACCTGGTGCCGCACCTAAATCAACCGCATTCATGCCTGAAGTTAAGCGAGTTTCCCATTCATCTCTTGGGATGAAATGTAGAAACGCTTCATCTAATTTCAATGTCGAACGACTTGGTGAAGCATTTGGGAATTTCAAACGCGGAATCCCCATAACATGTTGAGAAGTGTTGTGCGCTAACGAGAAACCAAAAATAGCTTCTTTGCCAGATAGAAATAGCGCATGAAGAATGGCCCCCTCTTTATTGCCCTTCTCGGTCAAAACTTTATTTTTTCTTAACGCTTGACGTAACGGTACAGCAAGTTTTCGACAAAACTTTGATAACTCTTTACCGTCATTAGTATCGGGAGTTTCCATACGTAAGTCTGCATATTGCCACTCAGTCCCTAAGGCTTCTACAATAGCTTCAACACGATTATAGTCAGGTAAGGCTATTTTATCGGTTACTGTCATAAACCACTGTCTAGCAAATATAAGACGACGAAGTGGCATCTTATTCATTAATGCTTCACCTTCTTCTGGATTATTTAAGTGGAAATAAACTACGCCTTGGTTTTTTGATAACTGCAAATAACCATAAACTTCGTTCCAAGCCGCCTTTTCTTGAATTTCTGCGCCGCATTCTTTTTCGAATCCAGGGCGACAATATAAAACTATTGCAGTCATTTTATTTACTTACCTAACTTATGTTGAAACATTTTTGAACCGGCAAAGCCTAATAACAGCCAAGCTAATGCAAATGAAAGCCCACCAAAGGGCGCTAATTTTCCAATTATGGCAATATCGAAAAACGTTTGAATATATAAACTACCACTAAAAAGCACTATGCCGAGCGTATATGAAATCGCCGATAAAGCTAACACAAAATTACGGTTTAGCTTAAACAAAACAATCGTTAATAGTAACGCAAGTGTATGAATAAATTGGTATTGGAGTGCTGTCGACAACCTTTCTTGTAGCGCGATAGGTAGCGATTGTCCGCCATGCGCTACCCAAGCGCCGAATAATACCGAAAAACAGCCACTGATACCAACAAATAAAACCAGAAGTCGCATTATTTTATCTGTGTGCATTAACAAACCCCTGTATTTTTAATACGGCAGAATGCTTGTGCTCTGCAAGCGTATATCCAGACTTTACTCTAGGCTTTAAATCGTGATCACCATCAATAAAAAAGTGCAGCTGGCATTTTGAGGATAGCTGGTATGTGCTAATCTCATTCTCGTTTCCTAATGCATCCCGTTGACCTTGTAAAATTAATACTGGCAGCTGTGTTTCTTGCAAAGGCGTTAAGCGCAGTTTCTCTGGCTTTTTTGCGGGGTGAAATGGATAACCTAAGCATATTACACCTTCAACTTGGTGCTTAGTCATAAGTTCTTTATCACTTGCAATTGTTGCCGCAACGCGGCCCCCCATAGACTTACCCGCAATATAAATAGGTAAAGGGCTATCAATACTTGCTAAAATTGACTTATAGCAAACAATAAGTTTTGGCATTCGATCCGGTGGACGCCTTTTGCCATCTATTTTTCGTTTATCCATATAAGGAAAATTAAATCGAAGAACACTAAGCTGCTGAGCATTCATTAGGTTAACTAAATCTGTCATATATTCATGCTCCATATCAGCCCCGGCACCATGGGCTAAGATAACTAGTGCTTTAGCATTTTCAACATGATCATATTTATGACTAGCTAATGTGATTTCCTCTTTTTTTGCTGCTATTTCGCTTTTGCTGACCATTATACTATTTGTCCTTCCTCTAAAAGCGATTGTTCATCAGCAACCGTATTTAGTACCCATTCACGAAATGCAGATATTTTACCCAATTCTAATTGCTGTTCTCGACAAACAATATAATAAGAGTTTTTACTGACCAGCACTTCGTTAAACGGACACACTAGCCGACCCGCATCTATATCGGGCTTTGCCAGTACACTATGCGCAAGAGCGACTCCTTGACCATGAATTGCAGCTTGAACTACCATAGCAGAATGGCTAAATATAGGGCCGTGATTTACGTTCGCTCCTCGCACATCAACATGTTTAAACCACCTTTTCCAGTCTCTTCGAGAGGTGTCATGTAAAAGAGTATGCTTTTCAAGATCTTCAATTTTATTTAATGGCTTTTTCCCTGTCATCAATATAGGAGAACATACAGGTATTAAATACTCTGTATGTAATTGGTCTGCGTGAATACCACTCCAGCGCCCTCGCCCATAATAAATGGCAATATCAACATCTTCTGTTAATGAGTTTTCTGGTTGATCAACCGCTTTAATTCGCACATCAATATCAGGATGCAGTAAATTAAAGGTATTAAGTCGTGGCACTAACCACTGAATGGCGAAACTTGGCTGCAAGCTCACTGTTATCGCCCCTTTTGCACCACGAGCTAATAACCGCTCTGTTGCTTCATGCAAAGAATTGAAAACATCTTTAATATCTAAATAATATGACTGCCCTTCTTCAGTTAACAACAAGGCACGGTTTTTACGCATAAATAACTTTATGCCTAAATTATCTTCCAATGCTTTTATTTGATGACTAATCGCCGCCTGAGTGACGAATAATTCTTCTGCTGCCCGAGTAAAGCTCAATTGTCTTGCCGATGCTTCAAATGCTCTTAAAGCGTTTAATGGCGGGAGTCTGTTAGCCAAGTTACACCTATAAATTTAAAATATTGATAAACTAGCCATGCATAATTCATCATAATAACGACATAAGTAGTCGGATTAGTTTTTCTAATGAATGACATTATAATTTGTCATTTTAAAAGTTACCAGTATTACCGTAATATACTCGCCATAGATGAAGGACTTCATCTTTGCCCCGTAATGAACGGGTAGAAAACAAATAAGCTCCCAACCCTTATTTGTATGTGAAAAGAAAGGTCCCAAAACATCTATAAGGACTATTGACGTTTTATTACAGGTGACTTATGAACAACATTTTAAAAATAGCAGCAATTGCTGCATTAGCTTTCGTAGCAAACAACGGCCAAGCAGCAGAATTAGTAAAAGCACAACCACAAAACACGGTTGAATTAGTAGCAGTGGCTAAAATGAATTTAGCACAGTCTATCAAATTAAATACAGTAACAGTAAACACTATCGAAAAAATGGCTCGTACACAATTAGCCATGGTTGATACTAAAACTGATAAGCGCGACGATGCAAGCGTTAAAACAACATCACTCGCTGAATAAGCTATTTTCAGCGTAAAATTAATTTCTCTAGAATTAATGCTCGCAACAAAAAAGGTGCCTTAGGCACCTTTTTTGTTTTGAAGCCAACCCTTTTATTGCAGCAACGTGATGATATAAAGTTTCTCACGTAAATAATCAACATCAAACTGTCGCTGCGCAAATTGTTTATCTTCAAGTTCATTTGTCGCCACAGAGCGAATATCAAAACCAGTAAACAATGTTTCAACCCTACTGGCTGTGATCGGGAAAGGAGGCCCTATTAACTGTTCTTCAGGAAACTCTAAGGTCACTAAAAACAAGCGTGTATGAGACGAAAAAAAATGTTTCAAGTGTTCAACATATTGTTTCTGCATTGACTCAGGTAAGGCTATTAATGCGGCGCGATCGTAAATCCAGTCAGGGTTATTAATTATTTCTTTATTAAGTTGAAAGAAATCCCCTTGGAATAATGAAAGATGTGAACCGTGATATTGCTGAAAGCACGCTACTTTGTGCTTTTGATAGTCAATATTGTTCTCAATAAAAAAATCTCGACAAGCAATATCACTCAACTCACTACCAGTGACTTGGATAAACTGTGCTAAATATGCCATATCAAGCGTTTTACCGCATAAAGGCACAAAAACATGCTTATCACTTGGCAAGCACCGAGCTTTAAAATGTTCTGTTATAAATGGGTGAACGTGCTGTTGATGAAAGCCTAAGCTATTGCGTTCCCAGCATTTATGCCAAAATTCGTTATCCAAGCGACCACCTATATGTCAGCAGCTTAGCTCTACCTAAGCTGCTGAATGGAGAAATATTATCCTGGGAATATACGATTATTCTGCCAAACCTTGCTGATTATCGCATCGAATGATAATGAAGCAGCTTTTGAGAATTTCTCTGCTAAGCCTTTTTTCGTTGCATACTTTATTTGCACTAATTTATGAGACTGGCAACGCGCTTGTAAATAATCATCACTCGTTTGTAATTCATCAACAAGACCAAGTTCTTTGGCCTGGGTACCAAACCAATGCTCGCCAGTCGCAACTTTTGAGATATCTAGTTCTGGGCGATGTTCATTAACAAAATTCTTAAATAGCACATGTGTTTCTTCAAGCTCTTCAACAAACTTTTCACGACCTTTATCGGTATTTTCGCCAAACATAGTTACAGTTCGCTTAAACTCTCCGGCAGTAAATTGTTCAAAGTCAACGTCATTTTTCTTCAACAACTTATTGAAGTTAGGAACTTGCGCAATAACACCGATTGAACCAATAATCGCAAATGGCGCTGAAACAATTTTGTTGGCGACACAAGCCATCATATAGCCACCACTTGCCGCCACTTTATCAACAGAGGCAGTTAAAGGGATTTTACGCTGGCGAATGCGATCTAGCTGTGAAGACGCAAGGCCATAGCCGTGCACCATACCGCCACCACTTTCTAAACGAACGAATACTTCATCAGTAGGTTTAGCAACCGTTAATATTGCAGTAATTTCTTCACGTAAAGAGCTAACTTCTTTAGCGTCAATACTGCCATTAAAGTCGATCACAAATAATCTTGGCTCAACTTCCTTTTCCTCATTATTGTTGCCATCTTTTGCAGCTTTCTTTTCTGCTTTAGCCTTTTCTTTCTCGGCTTTCTTATCGCTCTTTTCTTTTTCTTTTAATTCGTCTTTTGATAATAAATGGTGAGTGATATCTTCCTCAATCTCTTTATATTGTTCAGATAAATCAGTTACCTCTAACTCACCTTTTTTTCCTCCTTGTTTCATTGCTGACGAAGCAATAGCAACAATAATTGCTATTACCGCAACAACAAAGGTGATTGCCTTAGCTAAAAACAAACCGTATTCGTACAAAAATTCCAATGGTTTTCTCCTAAGAAAAACTTCTAATATATATACCATCAAGATTACATACTCAAAACCCTGATGTTTTAACTTAAATTTATGATAACAATATGGGGATTAAACCCGCAAATAAAAGAGTGATTTTCGAAATAATATCAACAGGCCATAGCGTTAACTATTTCATTAGCAATAAAAAAGCCCTCATAATGAGGGCTTTAACTCTATGATTTAAATATAAGATTACTGTTTAACAACAGCCGCATCAGTTACTTTTATCAGCTGTCCCATTGAAGCAAAGAAAGTTGCCACTTGAGTTTGCATTTCTTGCGTTGCTCGGCCACTTAACTCCGGATCTGGAGAAGCTGCATTAGGACGAGGGTCGAGAATTGAACTATGATGTCCATTAACAAATCTAACCGCACCCGAGCCATTGGTATCTTCACTGACAGCTTGTAAGCCTAACAATGCAATTGCTGGCTCTGTGCCGCCCATAGGCGTAAATGGCGCAGTATTAGTTACAGTTTGGTCAGACAAGTTATCAACGCCGTTACCAACTACTTCGATTAAGTGCGTAGGCGTATTCGTAGCGGCTAATGTTTGAACATAAGCAACAGGGTCACCTGAGTCAGTTACCGTTTGCGCAGCAAATGTAAACTGAGCAAAACCAGCATCTAATTTCGCTTTGTCAGCTACCGGCAAGGCATTATAAAAAGTAAAAAATAGAGAACTTAACTCTGATTGTTTGTAATTTTTTGGTAAGTTCGCAGTAACAAGTGCTTTAAACTCAGGCGATAAGTTCAATGTTAAATTGGATTTTGCTAAACCTTCAAATGCAGGCGAATCAATACCGAAATTAGCTAACATTAAACCAGGCATCGCTAACGAGGTGCTAGCAATATTAAACAAACCATCTACTTTAGGATCTAATGCCGTATTGGCAAGGCCAACAGTATTCATACCATAAATACCACCTAATGAATGACCTAAAAGGTGCACTTTAGATTTATCTACTTTAATTGGCTTACCATCTGCATCAACACCACCTAAAAAGTTAATACCCAAACGTAAACCAAGTAAATCAGCTGTGCTTTGACGAGTATTATCACGCATAGTTAACATACTAGCTAAGTTGACGTAGTGTAACGTTGATACTGTACTGGTATTGATATCATCAATGCCATCACCATTGAGATCAAAACCACGACTACCATGTAATGGCTGATCGATAGCAATTGTTGCAATACCATGCAAAGAAAGTAAGCCTGTAATCGGTAACATTTGCTCTTTAGTCGAGGTAATACCATGCACTAACATAGCAACTGGCCAGCCATCAACGGGCTCTTCAAGAGCAGGTAAACTCATACTTGCACGAATAGTATTCGCTACAGCTAAGTCTGGCGTGGTCATTTGAACATCTATAGGTAACACTTTAGTTGTAGTAGGAATCGGATTAAACTTTGTTAAATTACGTTCGGTATCTAAGGCTAGGTACGAACTTAAATCACGCAAGCCAAATTGCATACAAAAACCATCGTTCTCATCTAACGGTCCCGGCTTAATTGCACTTGGGTTTTGCACTGACAAAGCCTTTAACATAGCTCCTGAGTCACAACGAGCTCGCCACCATTTATTCACGGGGGCGAGTGCATTTTCAGCCGTAGGCACTGCAGAGTAGTATGGCAAATTAACTGAACCACGAAAATAATTAGCTGATGAATATAAAGGCACTAAACTAGGTGGTATTGCGCTGCCTAAAATATCTGCGACCGACTTATCAGTATCTCTTATACCAATAGCTGGAATCCCCTTTTGAGCACTTGCAACCATTTGGGGTACGCTAATTTTAGCCATAATAGATTTAATGGTACTTAACACACGTGTAGTTGATTGCGTTGTCATGGCCGCGCTATAAATAATTGTGTTGCTGTCAATACCCGCCGCAACTAAAACTTTTTCATAGCTGTTAATCGTTCCCTGCAGGGCCAATTGTGAAGCATTCCCCAATGGCAATGTTTCTACATCTTGGCGAGCTAATTCGTAAGTAGTTGAACCAGCAACCGCTTTACCGTTATTATCGCGAAGACTATTCGTCATAACCATGATATACGATGTTTCAGCTTTTAGTGGCTTCGTTGGAATAACACTGACACTATTACCCGACGCTTGCGTAACAAAGTCTTGGCCAAATGTAAGCTCACCAACAATTTTACATGCTAAGCCACGTGTAACGGCAGTACAATCACTATCATTAGCGTCTCCACCCATAATAGCTTCAAATATTCGCACAGCAGAAGGGTCAACACTAGTTGCATCTAACGAAGTGCCTGTAGGGAATTCGATAGCAAGAGAGAATGGTTGTGAAATCGACCAGCCATCAAGCGCACTGATAGCAACAAATGGATCAGAGCCATCAGTTGGGTCTGCAACGGGTATTTCTAATGTACCGTCTTGAGTACCAGAGAAAATCAAATCATTTGGAATAGAAAGTCCGGCAGCACCAGCACTCGGGTCAAATTTAACTCGAGCAGTTGGTGTAACGGCAGTACCATTATCAACAACTTCTTTTTCAACATCTTTTATGGTTTCATCATCACAAGCACTTAAACCTAATGTGCTGGCAATTGCGAGACCGAGTACTAGCTTATTCATTTTATCTCCCCACGGACTAATCTTTTATTTTTATAAACTTAACTATTTTTTAAGAATATGTTTTTATTTTTCTATAGTTTTGTTGATTTTGAAAGCTACCCTAGCATTAATTTCAACTTGTTAGACCAGTTAAACTTAACTCAAGAACAGATCAAGTGCTAGTGATTTTTTGAATTATTGTTAGTTTTTGTTAATGAATTGTAGTTTAAGGTCAAAAACACTCGTCAGCATAGGAGGGAAAGAGTAGAATTATGAGCAAATTTTATTAGCCATTAATTCAAATGTTTGACTATACAATTACCCCACAAGTTTTAGCAAATAAAACCATTCTTATAACAGGTGCTGGTGCCGGTATCGGCCGTCAAGCTGCATTAACATATGCAGAACTAGGTGCTACAGTTATCTTATTAGGAAAAACAGTTGCTAAGCTAGAAGCTGTTTACGATGAAATATTGGCTAATGGTCATCCAGAGCCAGCAATTGTTCCTCTCGATATGAAAGGAGCAACTAAACAAAACTATATTGACTTAGCAGCAACCATTGAAAACCAGTTTGGTAAGTTAGACGGCGCCTTACTTAATGCTTCTATGTTAGGTGAGTTAACTCCATTCACCCAAATACATGAACAAATCTGGCAAGATGTTATGAAGGTAAATGTTAATGCTCAATTTTTACTTTCTCAGGCATTGCTCCCTGCATTACTAAAAGCAGAAAACGCTTCATTAGTTTTTACTTCCTCTGGTGTAGGTAATAAAGGTAAAGCATACTGGGGTGCCTATAGTGTTTCAAAGTTTGCTACAGAAGGCATGATGCAAGTTATTGCTGATGAATACGAAAACTCATCGATAAGGACCAATGCAATCAACCCAGGCGCCACAAACACAGGTATGCGCAATAGCGCCTACCCTGCTGAAGATAAAGACAGCATTGCCACACCGGAAAGTATTATGCCGCTGTATGTCTACCTAATGTCAGATGAAAGTAAGACTGTTAATGGGCAACGCCTAAACGCACAGTAATTTAACATTACTCAATAACTAAAAAGGCCAGCATTTGCTGGCCTTTTTGATTTCTTACTGCACTCGCTAGCTATTGAAGCTTACATAATTATCGCAATTCTCGACGCAATATTTTACCAACATTTGTTTTTGGTAATTCGTCGCGAAACTCAACAATTTTCGGCACTTTATAATTTGTCAGGTTTGCGCGGCAATGCTTAATAAGCTCTTCTTCTGTTAAGCTTGGGTCTTTTCGCACTACGAATATTTTAACAACTTCGCCACATACATCATGTGGGATACCAATTGCGGCGGCTTCTAGCACGCCATCGTTACTGGCAACCACTTCTTCAATTTCGTTTGGAAACACGTTAAAACCAGACACAATGATCATATCTTTTTTACGATCAACAATTTTAAAGAAGCCATGCTCGTTCATACAAGCAACATCGCCTGTTGCCAACCAACCGTCTTTTAAGATTTCATCAGTTGCTTCTTGACGATTGTAATAACCTTTCATCACTTGCGGGCCTTTTACCCACATTTCTCCTGCCTCATCAATACCAGCATCGCTGCCGTCGTCCAAAACAATCCGAATGTCGGTCGATGATGCTGGTAAACCAATACTGCCACTATAATGTGTTTGGTTATATGGACAAAGTGTCACTAATGGAGCACATTCAGTTAAACCATAACCTTCAAGTAATCGCGTTTTTGTAACACTTTCCCATTTTTCAGCTACTGGACGTTGTACTGCCATACCGCCGCCGAGTGACAGCTTTAAATTTTTAAAATTCAGTTCACTAAAGCCTGGCGTATTCAATAAACCATTAAATAAAGTATTAACACCAGTAATCGCCGTAAATGGGTACTTAGATAACTCTTTAACAAAACCCGGCATATCACGTGGGTTAGTAATTAATAGGTTAGTACCGCCTAAAGTAATAAAGGTAAGGCAATTCGCCGTTAAAGCAAAAATATGGTAAAGCGGCAATGCCGTAACCACAAGCTCAGCACCTTCATCTAGCTGCGGCTTAATAGCGGCTTTTGCTTGCTCTAAATTTGAAACCATATTCCGATGCGTTAACATAGCACCTTTAGAAACACCAGTTGTACCGCCGGTATACTGTAAAAATGCTAAGTCATCCCCTTTAAGAGCAACCGCCTTGAGCGACAACTTATAGCCTTTTGCTAATGCTTTATTAAAATTCTCAGTATTTGCTAAAGTAAATGCTGGCACCATTTTCTTAACGTATTTAACTACACCATTAACAATAGCGCCTTTTACCGAGCCTAAGCGATCACCTAAAGAAGTAAGGATTACTTTTTCTACTGGCGTTTTATCAATCACTTTCTCTAAAATGCTAGCAAAGTTCTGAATAATCAAAATAGCTTTAGTATTGGAGTCTTTTAATTGATGCTCTAACTCACGTGCTGTGTATAAAGGGTTCACATTAACAACCGTTAACCCTGCTAACAACGCACCAAACAAAGCAATAGGATATTGCAAGCAATTAGGTACCATAATGGCAAACTTGTCGCCTTTTACTAGTCCTAAATCATTTTGTAGATAGGCAGCAAATGCAGTGGCTTGTTGAGCAAGTTCACGATAGTTTATCTCCGCTCCCATATTGATAAATGCAGTTCTATCAGCATATATTTCAGTATATTTATGAAACATATCAACGATAGATGCATATTTATCAGGGTCAATTTCATATGGAACGCCGGGTGGATAACTCTTTTCAAGCCAAATTTTTTCCACAGTGCCTTACCTCTTTTAATTCTTATTCTTAATTTTAATGATACGTTTTATCAAATTTTCACTGGTCGATCCAGTAAATTTAAACACTTGTTTAAATTTAACTCACAATGACTTCATTTAGTATAGATTACCTGCTTTAAAAATTGTTTTATCTTTTGCTGCTATGATGACTTAATAAACTGACTAATTAATTTTGCAGTTAATTTAGGTTGCTCCATATGCACATGATGCCCACCATTTAGCTCATGAGTTTCTAATGACTGAAATAAAGGCGTAAATGCCTCAAGGCCCAATGCCACCATTTCCATACCTTTATTACCGTATAGTAATTGCGTTGGCGCACTAATATCACTGACTAGTTGCTTAGCTTGTTTTAAGGTTAATCGGTATGGAGAAGTCGCACGTAAGCGACTATCTGAACGCCATTGAAAGCCTTTCGCTGTTTCTTTAATACCACGTTTTACAATTAATTCAGCATCTTTCGAATGTAAATCAGACACCAATGTTCGAGCTGTCACGGCAGAAGCAAGAGTGCTGTGATAGCGTTTTTTATCATTACTACGTGCTAACCGACTGAGTAAGCCTTGGCGTAACTGGCTTGTCGTTTTTTCTGCTGGTAGAGAAAGAAAACCGATTGAATCTATTAAGCTAAGAGATTTAACATGCTCAGGAAATGCAGCAGCAAATGCCGATGCCACCATACCGCCCATAGAGTGCGCAACAATATCAATCTTTTGCCATTGCTGTGAATGAAATAAACCCAGTAAATCAGAAACCCAATCAAGAAAATGATAATGTGCGTCAACACTACGATGGCTTGAAAAACCATGCCCTGGCCAATCAATAGCGATAACATTAAATTTTGTTAAATAGGGCAATAACGGTTGAAAACTAGCTGCATTGTCTAACCAGCCATGCAAACACAGTAATATGGGGGCGTCTACATTGGCATTAGTTAATGCGGCAATTTTCTGCGTTCCTAAATTAAACTCTATTTCTTTTATTTCACTAGTTAGCAAGATATTTCCCTTCGTCATCAATATTCATAATGAGTTAGCCGGAAAATTTAATTTTACTAAGTCTATAGGTCATAAATAATGCTGAAACAAACCAAATACCAACCCAAATAATTTCCGGTATCAAAGTGATGTTAGCCAATGCAGCACCATCCCCTCTCGCCTGGCCGTCAAGTAAATATAATGGACTCATTAAACTATTTATCAACACTAACAGGCCAGCTATTTTTAGCATTTGCTGCACGACTTTATGTCGAGAATACCTTAGTTGGGCAACAACCAATATTAGCAAGACTAAAACAATAAAAAGGGATAACAAATCTCTCACCCATAGCAAGATACTGCCCGCTAGCAAACAAAGTAATAGTACAGAAAAAGTGCGGGCAATATTGCGATTAATAGATGCCATAGAAAACAATAAACAACCCCAAATTATCGCTCCACCATAACCCATTAAGCTAATCAAAAATGACCAACCACCACGTGTTGTGCACAAACCAGCTCCATTTGGAAACAATTGAATTTGAACAATTGAGCCGCCAGTAAATATCGCGGCTAACCCGTGACTAATTTCATGAAAGTAACTTTCAAGCCACTTAAATGGAATAGAAATTACTGGAATTTGTATAATGATAATGGCAAAAAGAAATAACAACCAAAATTGATATTTTTCGCTAAAACTCAATTTTTTTGTTTTTGATGCTGAAGATTTATTTAAAGAATCAGGCAAACAAGTCAACGCCAAATACTTGTTGGATATTGTCACGTTGTGCTATTGAATCAACGGATTGATACGCTGCTACTGCAGTTTGATTTTGACTCGATGGTGCATCATAACCACTATTGTTGGCGTTATTATTTTGAGATTGTTGTTCACGATTATTGAAAGGCTGTAATTGTTCTTGTTCAATCAACGCAATAGCTTGTTCATCAACATCAAAACGTGTATCAGCTTGAGATCTTTGCGCTTGATTTTCTTCACGCACAACAGCTCTAGTACGCTGCTCTTGAGCTTGTACTGAGTTAGTTGTGCGAACAGCTAAATTTGCACCGTTTGTAATATTTGAAGAATTATTCACTTGCATAACAGTTAATCTAACAAATTTTCCTTAAACTGAAAATAGATTTATTTAACCCCAATTCATAGAGTTCAACAAAAAAGCTATTCTCGCCCAGGCAGTTTCTTCCAAGATACAGTGTCTCTGACATATTTAGGTTGCGCATGTTCAGCGTCAACACTTTTAGCAAGGAAGTCAACTTGCCCAATTGCCAACATAGCTAATGCTGTTGGAAATAGTATCTCAGGCGAACCCGAGTTTGATTTTAATGCTTCGAGTTCAGCGTAGGCATCCCATCCAGTACCAACACCGTATGCTGGTATAGATAGATGTTGGTAATACGTTGCGACAAGTTCTGGTTTTAATACCGCTTCTTCTGTTTTCGGTTGCATAATGCCCTGTTGGTCAACTTCAAAATAACAAGTATAAACTTCTGACATGCGCGCATCTATAGCGGCAATAACACGTGTTTCACCTTTATCATTATATGCTTGTTGAGCCATTGCTTGTAATGTTGAAACACCACGTGCGGCAAGCTCCGCCGAAAAAGCTAAGCCTTGTGTTACGCCAATACCGATACGTACACCAGTAAAACTGCCAGGCCCCTGACCAAAGATAATGCCATCAAGTTCTGCTAATTTGCACTCAGCTTGCTTTAGTACGCTGTCAACCATAGGTAATAAACGTAAACTATGAGATTGCGGACATAACTCGTATTCACTAAACGTTTTGCTGTTAAATGTTATTGCCACTGAACAAGCTTCAGTAGAGGCGTCGATAGCCAAGAAATTCACGTCAAAAAAACCTTATCATATTGTCATAATTTTGCTGAGCGAGAGTTTATCACTAAATCTTCGTCAGTATGACAATCTTTGCTATTTAAAAGAATTAATTACTCAAATGTTAATACGTTCAATCAGTCGCTAACTGCGCTAAAAATGTTGCTGCCTGAGCTACATCACGGCTACGTTTCATTTCAGGTAAGCTTTTTAAAAAGACTTCACCATAAGGACGATTTACTAATCGATCATCACAAATCACCAAAACACCGTTATCACTAACATCACGTATTAAACGCCCAACACCTTGTTTTAATGCTATCACGGCTTGCGGTAGTTGAATGTGCGCAAAAGGGTCTTTACCTTGGCGCCTAACATCTTCACTACGTGCTTGTAGTAAAGGGTCGTCAGGTGAAGCAAATGGAAGTTTATCGATAATCACACAAGTAAGTTTATCACCTCGTACATCTACTCCTTCCCAGAAACTCGCCGTCGCAAGTAACACTGCTTGCTCTTGCTCAACAAACTCAGCTAATAACTTTCGTTTACCCATTTGGCCTTGCACTAACAGCGGATTATCAATCGCATCAGCTAACAACTCAGCAACCTGATGCATTACCCGATAACTAGTGAACAACATGAAACAAGCACCATTACTAGCTTTAATTAACGGCTGAGCTAAATCACTCAAGGCCTTTGCTCTATTTCTGTCATTAGCAGCAGGCAAATATCGAGGGATCACTAATTGCGACTGTTTAGCATAATCAAATGGACTATCAAGTAGCAAACTGGCGGCATCGTCAACACCCAAATGACGAGAAAAGTGCTTAAATGCGCCATCAACAGCTAATGTTGCCGATGTAAACACCCAACCAGCACCCGACTCTTTTACATAACTACCAAATTTATCAGCAATTGATAGCGGAGTTTTGTGCAAAACCACATGTCGAGGCGTCGTTTCATACCAAAAGCTCATGCCCATAGCATCAACGTCTGCCATTATTTCATACTGACTAAGTAAATTTACTGCACGATCAAAGCAATTATCGATTGCTTCATTGCGTGAAACGCATAATTTAATCACCTGATATAAGAAGTCTAAATCTGTTTTCAATAAAGTAAAAGCATTGGCAAAGCGTTGTTGCTGATGTTTTTCACGCCAATTGCCTCGCTCTGGGTCGTAGTTAAATAGCAAACGAAACTCTTGACTGGTTTTTAATAATTTTTCGGCAGCTTTGCCCAATTGCTTTACGTCGGTAAGTTCACTGCGATAAACCTGTATAACATCACTGCATAAATCAAGTAATTGTCGTGTCGAAAAAGCATCGCCAAAATATTCGCTAGCGATATCCGCAATTTGATGTGCTTCATCAAATATCATCACATCAGCTTTTGGTATTAACTCACCAAAGCCCGTATCTTTTAATGCCATATCTGCAAAAAACAAGTGATGGTTAACAACGACTAAGTCGGCATCAATGGCTTTTTCTCTTGCCTTAATAAGATAACAATCGTCAATGTTGGGACAGTCTTTCGCTAGGCAATTATCTACGGTACTAGTCACAAATGGAAAAACCGGTGATCCTTCCATAACATTAACGACTTCACCAATATCACCACTATGGGTACTCGTTGCCCAACTGCGTACTTTAACAAAATCAGCCAAGGTTTGTGCATCAAGCTGGCCACGTGATTGTTGATATTGCTCTAACCGATAAATACATAGATAGTTGGATCGCCCTTTTAACAGCGCTACTTGGGCGTTACTGGCTAAGGCTTTACGAATTAAAGGTAAATCCTTATGAAATAATTGTTCTTGTAGGTTCTTTGTTCCGGTTGAAACAATGATTTTTTTCTGCCCTTGATCATTCTCCGCATCAGCTTTATTCGCTAATAAAGCAGGAATTAAATAAGCAAAGGTTTTTCCAGTTCCGGTACCAGCTTCAACCACTAAAGAACTTTTAAATTCAATAGCCTTGGCAACCTCTAGCGCCATATCAAGTTGCGCTTGACGGGGAGAAAAACCGTTAATGGCTTTAGCTAAAGCCCCTTGATTTGAAAACGCGTGTTCTACGGCACTCATTAAGAAAGGATATTAAAAATATTTGCGCTCATTATACCCAAGCCACTTTAAGAAGCGAGCCTATATTTTATGACAAATTAAACAAAAATATCGAGTTTAGGTTTATTATTTTTGTCGTCTTTATTTTCTGTACTACTATCGTTTTCACTATCATCGAATAGATCTATGTTTTGGCCAGTATTATCTGAAGGAACAGGACTAGGGGTTACAACTTCTTCCAAGTGCAACTCATCTTGCTGCTGCTCACCCTTTTCTTTTGGTGGTTTTTTATAATACAACTCGTGATCTTCTAATCCCTGAATATCGTCAGAAACACCCGATGCTGCGGCTTCTTTCGCTAATGCTTTCACTTTTAAATTAGCGCGTTTTATTGGTACCGGCACAACACGTGTTAATGCGGTCGTAAATATATCCATGCATGCCTCCATTACCTATAAAAATCAAACAATAACTTTCAAGTAACTCGTAAATCAGAACAATATTAAATTAAGCTATAAGTATCAATTTTTATCGGCAACACTAAAAGAACCTTTAATAACGGTTGAAATCTTTGTTTAGATTAAAAGCATACTAGCTTAGTTCAAATTATCATATCGACTTAAAATTAAACACTTGCTCTGAGTAGAAAATCAACGTAATGTAAAATCATAAATTAAAGTAACTACTTTAATTTATGATTACGCATTAAGTAATGCGAATAATAACTTACACCTGATTAACGAAATATAGAGTAACAAACAAATGATAATAAACTTGAACGCCATCCATCATCATCACCATCATACGGATTAGCTGCTCAGGTTTATTCGCTGAGGGGCTTTGAACCTTTCAGCGGTGTAAGATAGATAAAATTTATATTTAAACCCCCGAAAGAGTTCACCTCTCTCGGGGGTTTTCGCATTTTTATGGCCTTAGAATTGTATATACATGATGATTTTTTCTACAGTTTTAACAAATTTAAACGCGAGTTAATAAACAAAGATTTTAAAAATTTAATAGGAAAATAACATGACAACTGAACCTCGTTTACGCATTGCAATGCAAAAGTCAGGGCGCTTAAGTGACGACACCCAAGCTTTACTAAAGCGCTGTGGTTTAAAACTTAATGTTTCTGATCGCCGTTTACTCGCTCACGTAACCAATATGCCTATCGATATTATGCGGGTGCGTAGTAGCGACATACCTGGTTTAGTGATGGATGGCGTATGCGATCTCGGCATTGTTGGTGACAATACCTTAGAAGAAACGGCTTTAGAGCGTGAATTAATGGGTCAAAAATCACAATATATTCGTACCTCTGGATTAAGTTTTGGCGGCTGTCGGTTGTCAATTGCTATGCCTGAAGGTTTCGATTATCAAGGCGTGCAAAGCCTAAATGGCCTAAGGTTTGCCACCACTTACCCACAATTATTAAATCGCTATGCAAAAGAAAACGGTATCAATGTTGAATTTTGTTTACTTAAAGGATCTGTTGAAGTAGCGCCAAGAGTTGGCTTATCTGACGGGATATGTGACCTAGTGTCAACTGGCGCAACACTAGAAGCCAACGGCTTAGTCGAAGTTGAAGAAATATTTCGTTCAAAGGCTTCTCTTATTCAAACTGCTGAACCATTGGCACCAGAAAAGCAGAGCATTCTCGACACTCTACTACCACGTATACAAGGCGTAATGAAAGCGAAGGAAAGCAAGTACATTATGCTACACGCGCCAAAAGATAAAATAGCCCAAGTAAGTGCTTTAATGCCGGGGAAAGAAACGCCGACCATTCTACCGTTGGCCGGTCGTGAAGATATAGTTGCAGTGCATGTAGTCGCTACTGAAACCTTCTTTTGGGAAACCATGGAGCAGCTAAATGCTTTAGGGTGTAACTCTATTTTAGTAATGCCAATTGAGAAAATGATGGGCTAAAGAGCATTCAATGTAAATATGCTCAACAAATAGCTTACATAGATATTAATAACTCAACTAAAGAAAATTATTAGAAGTTGAATGACATGAAAAACGAAATAATCACTTGGCAACAATTAACAGATGCACAGCGTACACTTGCTTTATCTCGTCCGGCAATTGCGCAAAGCAACTTATTGTCTCAACAAGTAGAAAATATACTTACCAACGTAAGAAAGAATGGCGATGCTGCACTCATTGACTTAACTCAAAAATTCGATGGCGTAAAACTTAGCACTTTACAAGTGAGTCAAGAGCAAATTAACGCAGCAAAAGCACGATTAACTAGCAAACGACTTAGCGCCATTGAAAGTGCTTATGCAAACATCAAACGTTTTCACCAAGCACAAATTACTGACGATATTCGTATTGAAACTACCCCTGGTGTGGTTTGTACATTAAAAACAGAAGCTATTGCTAGTGTTGGTTTATACATCCCGGCTGGCAGCGCCCCACTCCCTTCGACAGTGTTAATGTTAGGAATTCCTGCACAATTGGCAAAATGTCCGCGCGTTGTATTAGTCTGTCCTCCTGACAAAAGTGGTCAATTGGCTGACGAAATTTTAGTAGCTGCATCTCTTTGCCAAATAGGTGAAATCTATAGTGTTGGCGGCGCTCAAGCATGTGCGGCTTTAGCGTTTGGTACAAAAACCATTAAAGCAGTTAATAAAATATTTGGCCCCGGAAATAAATATGTAACGGAAGCAAAAAAACAACTTTCACAGCAAGTTAATGGCTTTGCTATTGATATGCCCGCCGGCCCTTCGGAAGTGCTTGTTATTGCAGACGAAAATGCCAACGCCGGTTATGTTGCCGCTGATTTGCTTTCACAAGCTGAGCACGGACCTGATAGCCAAGTAATATTGCTCTCTAATAGTGAAACCCTGATTAATAAAGTGCAATTAGCATTAATCACTCAACTAGCCGAGCTTTCACGAGCCGACATTGCCAAACAAGCACTAAAACAAAGTCGACTAATTTTGACTAAAGATTTAGCACAAGCAATTGAAGTTTCAAATGAGTACGGCCCTGAACACCTCATTATTCAAACCGATAATGCGCGAGCGTTATTACCACAGTTGCGTAATGCAGGCTCTATTTTTGTTGGTGCTTATACGCCAGAATCTGCCGGTGATTATGCCAGTGGTACCAATCACGTATTACCTACGTACGGTTATTCAAAAGTGATCAGTAGCTTGTCACTTGCAGATTTTTCAAGGCGCTTTACCGTACAAGAAATTACTCGCCAAGGCTTAACTAACTTAGCTGAATGCATTTGTGAACTGACCGATGCTGAGGGTTTAGACGGACACAAACGTGCGGTAACTATTCGCTTAGAAGAGCAAACTGGTACTAAGAAACAAACGACTAGTTTAACAGGAGCGCCATAATGACTATTGCAAATAAACTCGCCCGTGAAGAATTAATCGACATGGTGCCATATCAGTCGGCACGTCGTTTACATTCAAGTAATGGTGATATGACCAACAAAATTTGGTTAAACGCTAATGAAGCGCCCGGCAATGGTAACTATGAAATAAATAGCGACAATATTAATCGCTACCCTGATTTTCAACCGGAAAATCTGATCAGTGCGTATCGCCAATATTGTGGCTTAAGCGCTGACAATATTGATGCCGAAAACATTTTAGCAACACGTGGCGCAGATGAAGGTATTGAATTACTGATCAGAACTTTTTGTACTGCGTACCAAGACAAGGTACTCATTTGCCCACCAACCTACGGCATGTATGCCATAAGTGCAGAAAATCATGGCGTAGATACCATAAAAGTGCCTCTAACCGAAGAACTAGCACTTGATTTAGACAATTTAAAAACACAGGTTGGAAACGTTAAAATAGTGTTTTTGTGCTCACCCGGAAACCCGACGGGCAATTTACTATCACCAGAAGAAATTCAGACGACACTCGAGTTATTTGCCGACTCTGCCATAGTGGTGGTTGATGAGGCTTATATCGAATTCAGCCCAGAGCAATCAGCTGTTAACTGGTTAAAAAGCTACCCACATTTAGTGGTATTAAGAACACTATCAAAAGCCTTTGCTTTAGCAGGTTTACGTTGTGGTTTTACCTTAGCCAACGAAGACGTTATTTCTATGCTCAGCAAGGTTATTGCCCCTTACCCTATTTCAGCACCCGTGGCCGAAATTGCCAGTACCGCTTTAGTTGCAACTGGTTTAGTACAAATGCGCAGTCGTGTAGCAGCAATTAATACTTTACGTAATCAGCTTGCACTATGGCTAAAAGAACAGCATTGGTGCGAACAGGTATTTGCAAGCGATGCTAACTTTGTTCTATTTCGTTGTACAAAACAAACCACGAAAGACTTTATTTTTAATACGCTTGCTGAACAAGGTATTTTAATTCGCGACCAATCTAAACAATTAAGCTTAGCCAATTGCTTACGAATAAGTATTGGCAGCGAGAGCGAATTGTCACAATTAAAGCAAATCATTATCAACGCAATAACAGCAGATAAAAGAGAATTAGTATGAACCAACAAAATATTTTATTTATCGACCGAGACGGCACGCTAATCGAAGAGCCAATAACCGATAAACAAGTTGATACGCTAGAAAAATTAGTATTCGAACCAAACGTTATTCCCGTATTAATCGCCTTACAGAAAAAAGGCTTTCGCTTAGTAATGGTATCTAATCAAGATGGGCTGGGAACGGGTAGTTACCCGCAAAGCGACTTTGATTTACCACATGACAAAATGATGGCAATGTTTTCATCACAAGGCATTAGCTTTGATGAAGTGCTACTTTGCCCACATTTCGGTGAAGACAACTGTAGCTGTCGTAAGCCCAAATTAGGGCTAGTTAGCGACTACCTGCAACAAGGTAAAGTCAATTTTGCTAATTCTTTTGTTATTGGTGACAGAGAAACCGATATTCAGCTTGCCGCTAACATGGGCATTAAAGGCATTAAATATAATCGTCAGTCACTAAACTGGAATGATATCGCCGAACAATTATTAACTAAGCCACGCGTCGCCAATGTCACAAGAACAACCAAAGAAACTGACATAAATGTCGCAATAAACTTAGATAAAGTTGGCGATATCAACATAAAGACTGGTCTAGGCTTTTTCGACCACATGCTAGAACAAATTGCTGCCCACGGCGGCTTTAGTATGCAAGTTAATGTTGACGGAGATTACCACATTGATGAACACCACAGTGTTGAAGACACCGCATTAGCATTAGGCCAAGCGTTAAAACAAGCATTAGGTGACAAACGCGGCATTGGTCGTTTTGGTTTTGTACTACCAATGGATGAATGCCGAGCAGAATGTGCTATCGATTTATCCGGTCGCCCTTGGTTAGAGTTTGACGCCACGTTTACTGACAATAACGTTGGTCAAATGTCGACTCAAATGGTATCGCACTTTTTCCGCTCGCTAGCCGACGCCATGGCAATTACCTTGCACCTTTCAACCACCGAAGGAAATTGTCACCACCAAGTAGAAAGCTTGTTCAAAGTATTTGGCAGAGCATTACGCCAAGCCATTACCGTATTAGGTGACGACTTACCCAGTACAAAAGGATGTTTATAGCGTGACAATAAAACAAAAAAACCAGTTTGTTATTGTTGATACAGGCTGTGCCAATCTGTCGTCGGTAAAGTTTGCCGTTGAACGTCTTGGCTTTACCATTGTGATTTCTGATGATATTGATGTTATAAAAAATGCTAAGAAAGTTATTTTACCTGGCGTAGGTACTGCCCGTCATGCCATGGAGAATATTAAAGAAAAAGGCTTAGTTGAAACACTGCAACAACTAACCCAGCCGGTATTAGGATTTTGTTTAGGCATGCAATTGATGGCAAATTCTTCGGTAGAAGGCGTCCCCAAAAAAAGAGATGCAATTGACAATAATAATTCAGGCACTGAAGTCATTGAATGTTTGGGGTTGATCCCTACCGACATTAGCCCACTTGATGCACAAACCTTACGCATGCCGCACATGGGTTGGAACACTCTAACGCAAATTGAGAATCATCCTGTGTTTAATGGCATCAGTGCCGATGATTATTTCTACTTTGTGCATAGCTTTGCAGCGCCGATTTCAGAATATACCGTGGCACGATGCCTATACGGTAGTGAATTTTCCGCGGCCATTGCCAAAGACAATTTTATTGGTTGTCAATTCCACCCTGAGCGCTCCAGCAATCTAGGTAGCAAAATAATTAAAAATTTCTTGGAGATGTAAACCATGATGATCCCAGCAATCGATTTAATCAACGGCGAAGTCGTTCGTTTATTTCAAGGCGACTATCAACAAAAAACCAATTATCAAACCACCGCCAAAGAACGCCAAAACTCTTACGCTAACTCAGGTGCAACCGTGATGCACTTTGTAGATTTAGATGGCGCAAAAGACAGTAATAAACGCCAATTAGCATTACTAAAAACCTTGGTTAATCATGACAGCATGATTATTCAAGTTGGCGGAGGTGTGCGTTGTAAAGAAGATGTTCAACAATTACTCGATTTAGGAGCTAACCGCGTCGTTATCGGTTCACTTGCCATTAAAGAACCAGATTTAGTACGCACATGGCTAACAGAGTTTGGTGGTGAATGTATTGTGCTAGCACTTGATGTCAAAATTGATGCTGCCGGCAATAAAACATTACCAACACACGGCTGGATAAAAGACAGTGGCGTAAATTTTGAGTCATTATTAGATGATTACATTGCCGCAGGCCTAATTCATGTACTTTGTACTGACATCAGCAAAGACGGTACGTTAACGGGCAGCAACGTAGGTATGTATCAAGAACTTTGTCAGCAATATCCACAAATAAAATGGCAAGCTTCTGGCGGTATAGGTTCCTTAGAAGATATCAAAGCATTAATTCCAACTGGCGTCGATGGCGTAATATTAGGTCGTTCATTGTTAGAAGGAAAGTTTACACTTGAGGAGGCAATCGCATGCTGGCCAAACGCATAATCCCCTGCCTTGACGTTCGAGATGGAAAAGTTGTTAAAGGCGTCCAGTTTCGTAACCACGAAATTATTGGCGACATAGTACCACTTGCGCAAAAGTACGCAGAAGCAGGTGCTGATGAACTGGTTTTTTATGATATTACCGCAAGTTCAGACGACCGTGTAGTTGATAAAAGCTGGGTAAGCCGTATTGCCCAAGTTATCGATATTCCCTTTTGCGTTGCAGGCGGTATAAAGTCAGAAGAAGATGCTAAACAAATTCTAATGATGGGCGCTGACAAAATATCAATCAACTCCCCAGCGTTGCGTGACCCTGAACTAATTTCACGACTAGCTGATGTGTTTGGGCAGCAATGTATCGTGGTTGGTATCGACAGTTTCTTTAATCAAGACGCCAACGAGGGTAAAGGCGAATACCAAGTTTATCAATTTACCGGTGATGAAACCCGCACACAGAAAACTAAATGGCGCACATTAGATTGGATACAAGAAGTACAAAAATTAGGTGCTGGTGAAATAGTACTTAACTGTATGAATCAAGATGGTGTTCGAAAAGGATATGATATTGAGCAACTTAGCCAAGTTCGCGCACAATGCAACGTACCGCTTATCGCATCCGGTGGTGCCGGTGAGATATCACACTTTGTTGACGTTTTTAAACAAGCCAATGTTGATGGCGCACTAGCAGCAAGTGTTTTCCACAAAGGTATCATCGCCATGAATAAATTAAAGCAATCCCTAAAAAATGAAAAAGTTGAGATACGATTATGCTAGTAACACAAAGTAATATTAGCCAATTGGCATGGGATAAAATGGACGGCATGATCCCAGCAATTATTCAGCACCAAGATACCGGCGCAGTACTAATGCAAGGTTATATGAATACCGAAGCCTTGCAACAAACTTTAACCTCTAGTTTAGCCACTTTTTATAGCCGCTCTAAACAAGCACTTTGGTGTAAAGGTGAAACCAGCGGCAATTATTTGAAAGTCAGCCAAGTGATTTCAGATTGTGATCAAGACAGTTTGCTTATTGCCTGTCGACCGGTTGGGCCTACTTGTCACCTTGGCACAGAGTCATGCTTCCCAGAACAAAAACTAACGCAGCAAAACTTTTTAAGTCAGCTTGAACAAGTTATTGCCAGCAGGAAAAATGATGCGCCAGAAGATAGCTACACCGCACACCTTTTTTCACGCGGCACGACTAAAATAGCGCAAAAAGTAGGTGAAGAAGGCGTAGAAGTGGCGCTAGCAGCGGTTGCTGAAACCAAAGAAGACTTACTAGGGGAATGTGCCGACTTGTTTTACCATACATTGGTACTACTACAAGACCAAAATATCGAACTCAACGAAGTTATGGCAGTATTACAAAATAGACATATGAAGCAATAACCTACATTTTTATTGAAGCACTGCTAGCAACAGTAATACACAACTTGCTAGCAGTGATTTAGACAATTCTATTTAAGCAAATTTAACACGACACTTTAATGATGAATTTTTGTACACAGGTCCAAAAACGGTTTAAAACAAGTAGCCATTAGTAATAATACATGTAAGACATTCGCTTATAAAACTGTATGACTTTTCTTTACAGCCCAATAAAAACAAGGGATTGAGCAAATTCAAGTTGACGAACGAAAGTCCGCAGTATTATAATGTGCGCCTTCTCTTAGGACCTAAACAACGCTAAGGATTAGCACATGTTTAAATATTACTCGATTAAAAAGTACGGCAAAAAACTATTGCCAGCACTAGAAAAACGCTACGGTTGCAAAGAGCATTATTCTGCTTCAGAAGTTAGGGCAACCGTTTATCAAAATAACTTCAACCCTAAATATTTACCATTGGCTTATTTGCTTTTTCTCGACCAAAACGCATTAAAAAACGTACTTTATCTTGAGTATCCTGAACTTAATATCTGCCAATATAAGCAGGATATTGTTGAATATTTAAGTCGTAAGCAATACAACGGCTATTTAAAAAAACTCGCCTAATTTCTAGGTTACTATACAAAACCATATAAGCATGAAAAAATAGCCGTAACTATTTTTTCATGTGGATAATTATGGCTAATAATTCTCAAACTAGCGAAGTTACTTGGTATTGCAAAAGCTTTTCTTCACTTAACACCACAGAACTTTATGATTTCCTAAAATTGCGTATTGATGTTTTTGTTGTTGAACAAACATGCTATTACCCCGATTTAGATGATCACGACCGTCATGCCGACACCTTACATTTATTTTGTTATCAAAATGAGGTTATGACAGCATACCTTAGAATTTTACCAACAGGTTTAACTTACCAAGAACATATTAGCATTGGTCGGGTTGTTATTGCGCCAGAAGCGCGAGGTACCGGTTTAGGGCATGAATTAATGACAGTGGCTTTAGCTGAATGCAAAAAAGCATTTCCAACTAATTCACTAAAAATATCAGCACAAGAACATTTAGAAAAATATTATAATAAACATGGATTTGAGCGTGTTAGCAACATGTATCTAGAAGATAACATACCTCATATTGCAATGATAAAAGTACGGTAATCTATTAATTTAATTATTAAAAAACGCAAATACATCACTATATTTGCGTTTTTGATTATTATTCTCAACAAGTTTATCCAAGCAAAAACAACCGAATATTTTCTATCGCTAATGCTAAGATCACAAAAAATGTTGAAAGCATACCGACTTGTCTTTGCATAGAAATACCAATCGTTTTACTTAAGCCAATAACATGCAACGCACGCCCAGCAACTAACATTGCACCTAATGCATGCAAAACAATTACCGAGGCGCCATTTAGTTCATAACAGGCTAATAATAGTAATGCTACGGGGACATATTCCGCAAAGTTGCCGTGCACCCGGACCGCTTTTGCCAAATCTTTATTGCCACCGTCATTAATGCCAACCTTAAATTTTTTCCGCAAGCGAATAACATTAATTGCCAAACCAATGTACAACAACGCAAGTAAGCTCGCATAAAACCCCGTAAGTGACAAAGTTGCCATGATGTTTCCTTATAACTACATTTTAAAATTATTATTTTTCTTGTACTTAGAAATAATACCTACTCATGGTAATTATTGACAGAGGCATTTAGGTAAAAAGAAAGTGCAGATGAGTCACCACTGCTTATTGCTTGTGTGATGTTAACCCTAACATTTTGCAAGAATCTAGCATGGCATGTTAAAAACAAGAAAAATCATATCTCAGAGAAAGGCCTGAGCATAACTGCTCTTTCACATCGATATATATGGAAGTATTAATATCACGAAGCCAAGGACGGCTATGAGTGACCATGTGATCGCAGCATACCATTTATCGACGTACACGGATGTACTAATGCCTAGAAAGGCAGGATGCCTGAGAAAGGCCTGAACATAAAAAAAGCTCGCAAAAGCGAGCTTTAATTCACAACTGTGATAACGAATTAACTTATGCTAATTTTTCGTTAAGTAATGAGCTAACTTGCTCAACAGGCTGTGTACCATCAATGGTTAAGTATGCACAAGCACCATTACCGGCTTCTGCTTGGTAATATTCAACCAATGGCTTAGTTTGTTCGTGATAAATACCTAAACGCTTACGTACTGTAGCTTCTTCATCGTCCGGACGAATTGATAATTCTTCACCTGTTTCATCATCTTTACCTTCAAGCTTAGGCGGGTTGTAAACAATATGATAAACACGACCAGAACCAGCATGAACACGACGTCCACCCATGCGTTCAACAATCACTTCATCTGGAACATCAAATTCAATAACATGGTCAACTGAAACACCATTCTCTTTCATAGCATCCGCTTGCGGAATAGTACGTGGAAAACCATCAAGTAAAAAACCTGCTTTACAGTCGTCTTGGGCAATACGCTCTTTAACTAAACCAATAATTAATTCATCAGAAACGAGTTGACCTGCGTCCATTACTTCTTTGGCTTTTTTACCAAGTTCAGTTCCTGCTTTAATTGCAGCACGTAGCATGTCACCAGTAGATATTTGTGGAATGCCAAATTTAGCCATTAAAAATTGTGCCTGAGTACCCTTACCAGCACCCGGTGCACCTAATAAAATAATGCGCATTTAGTATAACCCTATTTAATTAATGAATTGGTTTTGCGTAAAAGCTGACACTATACATATTCAAAGGGTTTCAAACAAGTAGCTAGCTGTGCAAAAAAACAAAAAAGAGGCTAAAAAGCCCCTTTTTTTGACTAAAGTCTAACGACAATATGACCTAAGTCACTATTTCGTTAAGCTCATCATTAGTTTGTTTAATCGAGCAACAAAAGTTGCTGGATCTTTCAAGCTACCGCGCTCAGCTAGCATGGCTTGTTCGAACAATACTTCTGACCATTGTTTAAACTGTTCATCATCTTGTTCGTCAGCAACATGCTTAATCAAGTCATGCTCAGCATTGATCTCAAAAATTGGTAATGAGTCAGGTACTTCTTGACCAACAGACTGCATTAACTTCATCATTTGGCTGCTCATGTCATGCTCGTCGGCAACAATACATGCTGGAGAATCAGTTAAACGTTGTGAAATTTTAACGTCTTTTGCTTTGCCTTCAAGGGCAGTTTTAATACGAGTAACTACTGAATCGAATTCTTGCTCAAGTTTTTCTTGTGCTTCCTTCGTTTTTGCATCATCCATATCACCAAGATCTAAACCACCACGAGTCACTGATTGTAATTGCTTACCATCAAACTCAGTTAAATGACTTACTAACCACTCATCAATGCGATCAGACATTAACAATACTTCGATGCCTTTCTTACGGAATACTTCTAAATGCGGGCTATTTTTAGCTGCTTCGAAGCTGTCTGCAACAACGTAGTAAATTTTGTCTTGACCTTCTTTCATGCGCTCAATGTATTGGGCTAAAGAGGTATTTTGAATGCTATTATCTTCGTTTGTAGAAGCAAAGCGTAATAGCTTAGCAACGGCATCTTTGTTTGCCGCATCTTCAGCTGGGCCTTCTTTCAATACTTGACCAAATTCATTCCAGAACACTTGATATTGCTCAGCATCTTTCTTACCTAACTTCTCAAGCATTTTCAATACACGTTTAGTACAACCCTTACGGATTGCTTGTGTAATTTTGCTATCTTGTAATATCTCGCGAGAAACATTTAATGGTAAGTCATTCGAATCAAGTAAACCTTTAACGAAACGTAAGTACGTAGGCATAAACTGCTCAGCGTCATCCATAATAAATACACGTTGCACGTATAATTTAAGGCCATGCTGTTTTTCGCGGTTGTACATATCAAATGGTGCTTTAGATGGGATGTAAAGTAGCGAGGTATATTCTGTTTTACCTTCAACTTTATTATGTTCCCAAAGCATAGGATCAGCAAAGTCATGAGACACATGCTTGTAGAATTCTTTATATTCTTCTTCTGAAACGTCTGCTTTTTCTCGCGTCCAAAGTGCAGTCGCTTTGTTTACTGCATCCCATTGTGCTGGAACAGCATCGCGTGCTTCAACTGCTGGAGTCGTTACATTGCCTACATCATCTTTAACTTCTGCAACCGCTTCAACCGCTGGTACTTCAGGTGTTAACATTTCAACAGATACAGAAATGTGATCAGAGTACTTAGTCACAATTGACTTTAAGCGCCAGTCATCAGCAAATTCAGTTTCATCTTCTTTTAAATGTAGGATGATATCGGTACCGCGACCTGCTTTCTCAATTTTAGCGGTAGTAAATTCACCCTCACCTTCTGATGTCCATTCAACACCTTCTGTAGCAGCAACACCAGCAGCGCGTGAACGAACAGTTACTTTATCTGCAACAATAAATGCTGAGTAGAAACCAACACCGAATTGACCAATTAATTGTGAATCAGCCGCTTGATCGCCAGAAAGTTGTGAGAAAAACTCCGCAGTACCTGATTTGGCAATCGTTCCTAAGTGCTCAACGATTTGGTCATGTGTCATACCAATACCGTTATCAGAAATAGTTACTGTGTTCGCCTCTTTATCTGCGCTCACACGTACACGTAATTCACCGTCACCTTCAAAAAGCTCAGCATTTGATAATGCTTTAAAACGTAATTTGTCTGACGCATCAGCTGCGTTAGAAACCAACTCACGCAAGAAAATTTCTTTATTTGAATATAGTGAGTGGATCATTAGTTGAAGTAGCTTTGATACGTCCGTGCCAAACGTATGATTTTTAGGTTTATTTTCTATAGTCATTAAAACGATTCCTGCTTGTTTTTACAATTTGGTAAATGATTTGGTAAATATATCTATGACTTAACACGGGTTAAATCGGGTTATTTCGTTGCTTAGTGATTTGAGGATGGATAATATTTTTTCAAGGGGTAATGTGAAAAACTTAAATTATTACGTCAGCACTTCAAGAGGCAAAGCCTGACGCATGTTTCAAATTGAGTAACCACAAACAATTTGAACAGACTAATTTTACTGATTAATTATGCTCATAGAAAGTTTTATTTGACACTGTTTTTCTTTGTTACTTCCTCGGAACTATTTTAACTCAGTTCATTTAGCAACCCCAAGTCACATCTTAGTTATTGATATCAGATCTTCGTGGACTGGTAACATCACCGGCTGTAAATGCTTAGTATTTGATCCGAACCAGTAGTCTACATTTTCAGGCAATACAATAGCAGGCATCCGTTTATGATATTCACTACATTTGGGGTTAAGTGAAGTAGTCAATGTCACCAGTTCCTTTTGTTCGCTGGGAAATAATATACCCGCCATATATAAAGGTTCTTTATCAGCATGCTCAAAATAGTATTTAACTTTTTTACCTTCCTCCATTCTCCACTCATACCAGCCGTTACAAGGTATTAAGCACCTATGGTTTCGGAAGGCGTTTTTGAACGTCGGTTTATTATTGACAGTTTCTGATTGAGCATTAATTAATAGTTTTTTTGACCAACTAGGCTTAATACCCCAGCTAACATTCACTTGATTAAACTGCTCTTTTTTTATAATAGCTGAAACGGTTTGACTAGGGCATAAATCAGTATTTGTTTTAGCTTCGAAATGGACATTAAATAAATCACTAACCACCTTATTCATGCTATCTTTTACACTAAATCGTCCACACATACATACACCCTAACAGTTAATTTTTGGAATATCAGACCATTTGCTCGTATAACTTGGCGATAAAAATTCTCGGCGCATTGACCACTTATCAGAGTTACCTTGTGCCGCTAGCTGCACAGCACCTGTGCCATATCGTTGATTAATTTTATCATAGCACGACATTAACGCAGGGTTGTCAGTGTTAACGGTAAATAAGTCTTTTTGTTGAAACATTGTATTTTCAAGCGCTATAGCACCAACACCACAACGATAATAAAAAATGCCCACCATAAATACTTCATCTAACACATACGAAATAGCCGCGTTTAACTTTTGTGTGTTATCCGTAGCGATAGGAAATTCATACACAAACGATCGTTTGTAGTAATTGTCATCATGGGGAGAGCTGGCAGCGAATATCAATAACTTTTTAATTAATGAGCCTTGTCGTCGTACTTTACGTGCGACAATATCAGCATGCGTGGCTAAAGCTTTTCGCAATTCTTGCTTCTGTGTAATGCGTTGCCCAAAGCTACGGGTAGAAAAAACTTCTTGTTTATCGGCTTTGACATCACCCCAGCTCAAACATTGCACACCGTTAAGTTCATTCACTGTGCGTTCAACCACTACGCTAAATTGCTTGCGCATATTTTTAGGTGACTGATTAGCTAAGTCCCAACCTGTTTTAAGGCCCATCAACCCTAAGTGGTTACTAAGCTTTGATCCTATACCCCAAACATCTGATAATTTCATGCGCGACAACACTGCTTTTCTTGAACGGTCATCATCAATCACCGCCACACCGTCAAAGCCATCTAGTTTTTTGGCGGCATGGTTCGCGGCTTTTGCGAGTGTTGGTGTGCTGCCAAAACCAACGCCAACTGGTAGGCGCGTTTCTTGCCAAATAGCACGTCGTATCTCATGACCATAAGCATGCCAATTATCAATACAAGCATAGTTTCTAAATTGCACAAAGGATTCATCAATTGAATAGATATAATGATCGTCACAAAAACGTGCGATGACATTCATCATGCGCTCGCTTAAATCAGCGTATAGCTCATAGTTTGAAGATCGAATAACCACGTTATGCTTGGCTAGGAAGTTTTTAATTTGAAAGTACGGTTTAAATTTTGGTACACCGAGCTTACGTGCCAATGGGCAGACAGCACAAATACAGCCATCGTTGTTAGTCAACACAACCACCGGCTTACTTCTAATCGTTGGGTCAAACACTTTCTCTGCCGAGGCATAAAAAGATATCGCGTCAATTAACCCATGCATGCGAGTAGTTCTGGTGTATGTTGATGTAAACGAACAGAGCGAGTAACCACACCTTCCGCTTGGAAATCATCGGCTGAAGAAACCTCTACTGGCTGGTGATTTTTAGATGCTGACAATAGCCGAGCGTTGCGTTTATCTAATATTTTACAAACAAAGCAGCCATTGAAGTTAGCGATAATAATATCACCATGACGAGCAGTTAAAGACCGATCAACCACTAATAAATCGCCGTCGAATATTCCAACCCCTTGCATTGACTCGCCATTCGCTTGGCCGATAAATGTCGCATTTGGGTGCTGGATTAAGAGTTGATCTAATGATAAACCTAACTCTTTATATTCTGCCGCTGGTGACTCAAAACCAGTGATACCAGCGTCGATGTATATCGGGATTACTTTCATATTTAAGACTTAAATTGCACTGTAAATACATACAGTATAATTTAAGTTTTTGTTTTGATCAAAGCCCTAATCTAGCAAAGCACCGTAAATGAATTAATTTACGCCGCTATCCGTAATTGCTTGTGGTCCAAAAACAACTAATATTGGAATAAAGCGTGGGAAACAAAGAAAAGTTCGAGGCTTGGCTTATACTCCAATTCGGCGATGGCTTTAAATCAAAAATAACGCATTTTGATTTGGAAGATGATTTCCCCGAAGTTCAGTATTCTTGCATTCTCCCGATGATTTACTATTTTTAAGGTAAACATCTGGGAAAATGTCCTTTCATGACTTATAACGCATCTAAAGTCAGGCAACGAGTGATCGGAAGTTCTGGCACTCGCGCACCTACCGACAAAGAATTAAAACGAATTTTGTATTGGGCTAAAGAAGGCCGAAATCCTGAACGTAACGAGCTAATTGTTTTCATGCAATTGTGCGGTTTTAGAATTACTGAAACTGCAACAGTACCCGTTGAATGCCTAATGTGGCCTAGTGGTTTATGGCGTGATGAAATTATTATTCCAGCCAAGTTATGTAAAAACAACAAAGCTAATCACATGCTATTTGTTAATAAACGCTTAAAGAAAGCTGCTAATGCTTATGTTGATGCTAGATTGAAGCGTAAACACATGGTTACTGGTGAGGAAGAATATCGCGGCCTTAATCCTAAAGCCCCATTAGTGCTAGCTGAAGCTGGCAAGCGCTACAGTCTTAAAGTAAAACGGAGAACCAATAAAGATGGTGAGGTCATTGAATATTGGGCTGCTGACACACTCCAAGAAGCTTTTACAAGCTGGTGTAAATCAACAGGCTTAGATGGTGAATTGAGCTCTCATTGTGGGCGTAAAGCATTTGGTAGTAGGCTTGCAAAGAATAAACATACAAGCCAAGAAGATATAATTGCTACATTGTTAAGGCATAACGATAACGAGACTATTTATAATTATGTTGAAGAAAGCACAGGCGTGTTAAGAGTACTTAATAATATGTACGAGAATATTTAACGGTTAATATCCTTATAAAAACAATTGGAGTATCTCATTACAGCTACTGAGGGCGTCGACTACTTCTGGCGGAAAACCTATGCCAAGTAACTCTTGAATGTTCGTAAAATTTTGTTCCGAAGATCTATCTAGAGTATCAAGTGCAACCTCTTTAACCTCATCAGATAACGAACCAGATTTCTCTATAACTTCAGCTATTTTACCGGGTGTCAAAGTGATAGTAGGGTTTACTGCCTCGTAAATCATTCCTGTAGTTTTCTGAGTTATTTTTATCGTTCCCATCCCTGTTAATTCCCTTCTGTTTCTTTATCCAATACTTTTTTTATCCATGCCGACAAGGAAAAGCCGTTATCTTTAGCAGCTTTTTTGTAGGCGTCTTTTCGCTCTTTTGTTACACGTATTGGTGGTATAACATCAGTCGCTTTTTCATTTTCAGGCTTTTTAGGTCTAACCATTAACAGCTTATATCTATTGGCGTGTTTATATTATTGCATATACAAAAACCCTTTGACAACCTGTTTAACTAATGTACACTTAATGTATATACAAAAACCAGTTTAAGGCTTATTTTATGAATGATGTAATGTTAGACATTGAAACAATTGGCAAGGGTTCGAAAGCGGCTATCGTATCTATTGGCGCCGTATTCTTTAACCCGATAACAAATGAAATTGGCGCAGAATTTCATCAAGTTATCAATATTTCAAGTGCTGCTTATTATGGTGAAATGGATGCGTCAACCGTTCAATGGTGGATGGCACAAAGTGACGAAGCTAGAGCCATATTTAATGATAAAAGTGCGATAAGCTTAAAAGATGCGTTAAATGATTTTTCAGAATGGATTAGTCAGATTGAAGAATTTAAAGCCCGTGTTGTTTGGGGTAATGGCGCCACTTTCGACAATGTTATTTTAGGCAATGCTTTTAAAGCAGCTCGCATTCGCCAACCTTGGCCTTTTTATGGTGATCGTGACGTTAGAACAATGGTTGATTTAGGGCGCCGATTAAGAAATATTGATCCGAAAAAAGACCTTGAATTCAAAGGTGCTGTCCACAACGCTGTTGATGATGCTAGACACCAAGCGCGTTATGTATCAGCTATTTATCAGGCTTTAAAATCTTAAACGGGGAAAATAATGACAATAACGCAAAAACATATCGTTGATAGAATACCTGACGTTATTAATGAGTCTAACTTTGAGATATTGTTATTGCTGAGAACCCTAGTTAGTAATGGGTGGGGTTTCGACTCAAGACTATATGATTTATTAGATGGTTTGGTGAAGTTGAGTATTGAATGCTGTGATGAATATTTTATTGTTTTTGACAGAAAAAAGCGCTCTTACCAAAAAGCGACAAGGCACGATAACGCCTTAATTATTACTTATAAAAATTTGAAAAATGAGACGGTTTTAGAAATTAATAATCGTTAATTGACGTAAGGGGAAAATTATGCCGATTGTGTATTTAGGTTTTACCGTGGCTCAAATGATTACTTTCTTAAACAAAAATAGCCGTAGTTTCGCTCTTGTTTCTAATGACGTAGAAGAGCAAGAAGGCGAATTTAGATTGACCACTTATTCAGATGAATTCGGAGAGTATGAAGGTTTCGGAACGCTATCAAGAATTGTTATTGAAGCATTCAAACCTTTTGCTCAACAAGCAAAGTTAGAACGAGAACAGAATAAGAAAACCTTGCATGAAATCTTAAATATAAAACAACAAGGGTAATTAAAATGAAAAATGCAGCTCAACAAATACAAGAAAAGTGGCCTCACATTGATAACAGTATTAATAATATAGCTCCGCAGTTCAGAGATGAATTCATGGATAATGAACTTACTCACTCTGTAAAAAAAGCGATGGAAGAGAAGTTAGAAATTGCTAGACAAAAAGGCCGTGGTGGATGGTGGTCTACTGATTGTGATACAGAATATTTGAAGCAATTATTGAAAGAGCATATTGATAAAGGTGATATGCGAGATGTATTGAATTTATCAGCAATGATTTTTTATCGTGAATCTGCTGGTATTGAGTTTTCAGAGTAACAAGGGAAAATTGAATGCATAAAGCAATGCAGAGACTACCGATTAAAAGTAGTCTCTGCAATTTACTATTGCGATTTTCTTATAACAACACTTGCCGAACTTTCTTTCATACCCGGGTGTACTAGTGTTTTTCCGTTTGGCATATCATCATTAAACACATCAAGAATCACAGGCACATGAGCCCCTGGTGTAAATCCAGAAACGCTCCCAAGTTTCAATACAACTCGCCCACCGTCATGATAACTAACCTCCCCCGCCCCTGACTCTATAGCTTGCCCGTCGATATGCAAAACCATTTTAGTTACTTCAAGATCGGTAACAAAATCAATGGGCTTTTCAACCCATTTATCTAGAGTACGATCTAATGTGCGTGCTTTAAAAAGCCACTCTATCTCGTTATCTCTTTCGAGAAAAACTATTTCAGTGACAGTGCCATTCATACTACACCGCGCTTAGTTCACGATTGAACGTCACTATGGCTGGTATTACTATTGTATCGCCATCTTCATTGGTGATAACTCTGTCGGCTGCATCCTGGCATAGAATGACTTCGTCGTTCGCATCATCTAACACCAATACTACTAGATCTTCGTTGGCTGCTGCGGCTGCTGTTGGGTCGATTGACTTACCATTAACGATAATTTTTAAGTCGTTACCCTCAGGAGCAAGGATAACGTCAGAGCTTGTCATCGCTGCACTAGCAATAATCTTTGCGGTTGCTTGTGCGTAAGTGTCAGCTTTCACCACGTCTTTAGCTAGGGCCAGTAACTTGCCTTTGTCTTTTAAATGTTGTGCACCTTTAAGTTTAAAGTTGTAGCTTGAAAAGTTCATAAGTTTACCTCTTAGTGTGTTTGTTCAAGTATGTAAATTGGGGTTATAGATTCAATGGTGTATTGAGGCGTTGTTGACTCCAATACTATGCTGTCAAAGTCGATATCATATTCTTGGGCAAGGTTTTGCTGAACAATGCTAATTAGCTCGGAATGTGATAATTGCTCAGTAACAGCGGCGGACACTGACAATTCAACGCTAATTTTTTGCGTCAAATGCTGTGCTAGCTGCTCAGTAATGACTATTGATATAGCACTTTCAATACCAGCATTTAAACTTATTGCTTGGGTTAGTTGTTCAGTTTTAACCACAGAAATAAGCACACCGCTAAATTCATCAACATTAACGATAACAACATTAGCGATTTGCTCTGTAGTGATAGCACCTATTGGCTGTGTTTGCTGTACTGTCGATGTAATAGCCTGTGATACTTGCTCAGTAATGACAGTTTCTAGCTGTTGCGCTTCTTGCGCACTGATTACACTGGCATTGCTTACTTGCTCAGTAACCACAACATTAATGCCTTGGGCATCATTTGACGTTACCGACACAGTGATTGCTTGGGCCAACTGCTCTGATTGAACCGCGTAGATTAATTGTTCATTGTCGATGTCGCTTAATACGCTATCGTTTCGCTGTTCGGTTGTAATAGCGGTGATGTTGTTCACAGAGGCAATGGCTTGAAGCGAACAATCTACCTTTTGCTCTGTCGTAACCGCTGCTATTAGGCTTTGGTTGTTAGGGTTAACAATTTGCGATTGTGCTAACGACTCAGTAACAACAGCATTAATGCTATTTTCATACGATAGTGATGAAATTTGAACTTGAGAAAGCTGCTGTGTTGACGCAAGTGTAGCGCTTTGCTCTGTACCCGTTACAACTTCTTCGAAGAACGCACCAATACCTAAATCATGAAGTGGTGAATCTGCTTTGACTCGGTAATCTTTACTCGCAAAGTTCTTTAAGTCTGCGCTGCTATAGCCAGTATGAGTGCCTGTACCATCTTCTGAGGCACAGCGTGTTTGGCCAATAGCGCCATTATCAAAGTCATTGCCACCATTACCAAATGACAGTCCATCTGTTACCAGGAGTTCTTCTGTACCCGCGCTGGCTTCAATACCTTTGTCAGCCCCGCCGTGTACAATAAATTTAAATAGGTTTGTGCCTCGGTTATAGCCCGCTAAAGTTACATCAGAGCCGCCACGGGCAATGAAATACTCTATACGACTGTTTGGGTAGTGCCCCATAATAGCGATAGCATTTGAGCCAGTAGTCTGGTTATCAAATACCATTCTTTTTGCTATTAAGCTATCCGTGCCTAAGCTAAATGCTGGCACATACTGATTAGTTGTTATAGGGAGAATGTCATTTATAAAAACAGGGCTTGTAACTGAAATATTTAGGTTGTTTACGGTGGCAAGTTCGCTTTCGTTATGGCCCTTATAGGTGATGCCATCTGAATATATATAAAGCGCATGGGTATGAGCGCCACTTAAGTTTTGGCTATTACCTAAATGCCCTTTACACAGCATAACGATATCACCAGGAGCGACACCCGCTTGTGCTGTCCAACACGCAGATTTTGTCGGGTAATTAGCCTCAACCCAATCAGAGCCGACCTTAAAATATTGCGGGTTGTTCACGGCGCAACCTCAATATAATTAAGTAATGTCTCAGTGTTTACCGTAATACTGCCAACATGGTTATCTTTGCTTTTTAACGCAATCACCATAGGGTCGTCACCAGCGGGAACTTTGAATCGTTTAGCGCCTGTTAATAACTCAACTTCTAACGTAATAGGTAAGTCAGTTACGTAGATAATTGAAAAAGCCCCGTTGCTTTTATCAACGTCTGTGCCAATGAACTGGTTCGCTGGAATGATAGAATCAATAGCACCACGACTTTTTAATACAGCGGGTCTGTCTTCCCGTAATATCAGGATTGCTCTATGATTTGCCACTGTCATTTTTCACCTTTTTCTTTTGTTGGCCATCTTTGCTAAAACGTCGCCAATCTGCCTTTTTAAAACCCAATTCATTTAAGTAGCGCTGAATATCTTTAAAGTCGTTTCGACTAAAACCATCAACACTGAGTAAGTTTTCAATCACTGGCTCGCCATTAACGATGGTAATTAATGCGGTTGCGCTATAAGGCAAACCAAAATTAGCGGCCTTAATAGCCCTAATTTGTTTCACCTCAAAACACCAATCACCTACATTAATGACGTGCATAATTTACTTACTCAGGCGGTTGATTATTATCATCTGCATACACCCGTTCATCATAATTAACTGCTGTAACACTCACCTTATCTGTACCACTTGGTTTTATGTCTTTTATAAGCGCAGGTAAGCACCACCTATTTGCTACACCAAATTGAAAAAATGACGGCTCCATAATGCCGCTACAATCTGGTGTAAAATCCAAAACTGATGCTAAAACAACCGTGTTTTCAGCACTGCCTTTAGTGCAAATATAAGGGCCTGATAAGCTGCCGTCTGGCTTTCTTAACGATAAAAAGTGAGTGCCTTGTTGCCATTCAAGCGGCTCGCTTAATACTAACTCTTGCCCGTTAACATCTATTACGTTGCCCGTTTGCGAATAACCTGGTATATCATCAGCCAACGCGTCATAACTTAAGTAACTGCTATTTAATGCGTCCATCTCAGTACTAAAGTCATATTTCTTTCGGCGAAAGCGCAACTCTCTACGGCGGCGCATTCCCAACTGCCATGCTTTAGTTTTATTCGTAATACCAAACGCCCTTATTTTTTTTGGCTTTATGCCTAGTTCATCACCTAACAAACACATCACCGTTTCAGGCTTCCAAGTAATATCACTGAAATATTCCACCTCTACACCGTCGGGTTCGTCGGGGTCAAACAGCTTAATTTCACGCTTAAGTGGTGTTTTCATGTTTTCAGGCTGGTACATATAGTCAAATCCGGTGCGCGGTTCATCACGCACAGGAATAATTTGACCATAGTCTAAGGTTGGCTCTGCAAAGCCTGGTGCTAATGTGCGTTTCAATGCTTCAAACAGCGTACCGTTATTGTCAAATACCGCATTAAACGCATCTCCTCTTGATTGCCACGTGCCATGCAATCGCGATAATTCTTCTAATCCAATTTGTGCATCATCATGACCAACATCTTTAATGATATGTGCAAAAAATGGGGCGATATCAGTAGTTGTTTTCGGGGCTGTCCATGCACCATCTTCATAGACGGGTAATTTTCTAGTGGCAATAACATTAAATTTATTTTCAGCAGAGCGTGACAACGCATTAGTGCCTCGCACTTTTATCGCTATAGTGGTGATATCGGCATAACTCGTTACACTCTCTAATTCTGACTTAAGCGCTGTCCATTCTACTTTGTCATAAACTCTTGTGTTATCTTCGGCGGCGGTGATGCGTTTTACCTGTACTTCTGGGCGCATAGCGCTCGGCAAATCAATTTTTATTGTTTCTGCCATCTCATCATTAGTCGCCCCTGAAAATGTGCGTGGAAAGCTTGTCCATTGTGATTCACCTTGGTCACGATATTGAATATTTATATGAACTAATTTAGTTAAAAATTTCCCTTCGTCGTTCAATCTTCCTAAACCTTGCGGTAATTTGAAATCAAGCCATAGGGTTTGGGTTTTTTCATTTTTCGGGCAAGCGAAGAAAGGGCCGTTATATTGACCTTCGCCTCCACCTCCTATTAATTCAATTTTTGCATTGGCGTTGTTAGCACCTGTAAATGAATTCCACGCGGGATCATCTTCTGCTTGGCCGTCAACCTTTTGCATGGTTGCAATTAAACCATTCACTGAAGCAACACGATAAGATCCATCATTTGCAGAAGCGCCCGATACAGTTACAATTTTTCCAGCAGCAAATGGAAAAGCGACCTGTATAACATCAGGCTCTCCATGAGTGCCCATATTTACACGATAGGTCGTTATAACTTTATCGTTAAAATCCCAACGCAGGCCACCACCACTAGAACTACCCGCAGAAGTTACGCTGCCTTTTAACTCTATACCTGTTGTGCCTGATGTGCCGCCAACCTCCGCGCTCGTGTAAATATTTCGGTGTGCTTCGTGGCTCGTCACACCCTCATTAGGCCCAAAAATAGTATAAAATACATCACCCGCATAATTTGATATTGGCGTATCGCCAATGTAAATTTCATTTGGATTAATTTCCATCTCACCCACGCCAACCGACATCATTAAATAAATCCATTGCTCATTATCAATATACTCACGACGTGGCATATTTAAGTGATCGGGAAATATTTTATGACGTCCAGCCAATTCAGGGATAACCCCCATTAATCGCGGCCTGTTTCCTTGTACATTGGCATCATATATTGACGAGCCATCAGGGGTGGTATTGTTGTAATTATCAGGTATTTGATTTGACATATACACGGCGGCACCGACAGCAATAACGGCAATTACCGCATAAACGATGGTAATAGGCTCTTTGGCTTCAACGGTTAAATACAGCTTGTCATCAGCGCGTAATCGGTACGCTTGCCATTGCGTTTGCTCAAACGCTTGATTGTTCAATGTCGCACTAAATAATGGCACAGCTTGCACAATATAGGCTGGTACATTTTCAACCAACCATTCATGTAAAGTTTGGCCTACCTCACATGAATGTGTTTCAAAAATTTCGTTATCAAGCTTGTTGGGAAATACCAATAATTGTGGTTTAAGTTTTTTCATTTTTAGCATTCACCTTGTTGATAAGCGTAATATTTCACATGAGAAAATAAGCGTTCAAAGTGGCGAAGGCTGCACCGACACATACCGTGTTTTGAACTAGTGTGAAGTACTTTTAAGCCATTGGCTTCAACAACCACGCCAACATGAATCAATAAGCGACCATTAAAGCCTGCAGCAACAGCTCCTTTGATTGGTGAACAAGGTAGAAATGCTTTTTTTACTTGTCCGTAAGCTTTTGTCATGTTCGCTTTGTCATCAGCATGAATATTGCCAAAGTCTTTTAATAAAGGCGTATTGAAATGCTGATGTAAAACACCACGTACCAAGCCCCAACAATCCAAGCCAATGGCAATGTCACGCCCACCATCAATATAAGGTATGGTTAAATACCTATCTGACCAATTAGCTGTTGAAATGGCGTTATCCATGGTATTTAAGTCCTGGAGCAAATGAAGGGGTATAACGGCGGTATGGCCATGCCTTATTCACCAAATCATGAAAACTCGCGCTAATGCTAATAGAGTTTCTATCAGCCTTAGCAACAGTGGCAGTCATTACAACGGGTGGTTGCCCTGGTGCGCTTAAATTACTGCCCGCATAGGCGCGGTAAATAACCATAATTTTACCGCCTGATTCAAGTGCAGACTCAATGGCACTAAGAGCTTCACCCGTAACGTTATCAATTGAAAAGTTTAAGTCTTGACGGCCTTTGATTGATTTTTTAGGTAATGAAACTCCAAAGCCTGACGCTCTGAAAACAGCATTTGTGCCATCTTCTAACGTTGCGCTAATGTCATCAAAGCCTTGCGCTAAACGAATAGTGCCAGGAGCATGTTCATGCACATTAAATGATGCTTCTTTTAGCTCTAGCGTGTGAATAATTAAATCATTCACAGGCGCAGAAGCGTAAAGGGTTTGAAGTACGTTGCTCATCTTAAAACCTTATCGATACAGAGAAACAATAGCATTTTGAACAATACCGACTTTAGTTGCTGCGCCGTAGTCCAATTCACCGTTAGCAGACAGCCCAAATTCACCATCAACACTGGCACCATTAATATAGGCCGAGGATATTTGTTTGCTAGTGACCACTTTACCAACACGGTTGTTTAAAATACTGCGAGGCAACCAACCAAAAACTTTGTCATTTTCACCGCAAAGTTTAATCGTGCCATCGCTTAAACGGGTAACAAATCGCCCTTGAGATAATGTTACCCCTGATGTGTTTTTAGCTCTAAAGCTAAAGCCCGTATCGGGGAAAAACTCAGTGGCGATATTTACTTCTGCAACGGGATTGTTGGTAATTGAAGCATTGATTTGGCCAATAATTGTGGCGTTGTTTAATAATGTTAGGTTGGTATTAAACGTATGAACTTGTCCTGCAATATCGAGTGTTTTATTCGCTGAAGAACAATCCCCAAGTCTTGCGCCTAAACTTTTAACGGTAGCGTCTTTTATCCATTTTTCACCGTGACCTAGTTCATCTATGGTGCCGAATAAAATACTTGCAGCTGAGCCAGAAACAGCAACGTTAGGCGTTGTTGATAACACAAGACAATCAGGATCGTTAAACCAAATAGCGCCGTCATATACACCTGAAACTTGCCATTCAAAACGGTCTTTCGCTAAATCTACAATCACCTCACTAGTTACAACATCTTGCTTTATCAAGCCGAATATAGAACTCTCTAATACAAGTAACGATTTAGCCGTACCTTCACCACCAAGGCTTTGCAAGTAAACGCCTTGCCCGCCTAAATCGGGAGATTGGCAGTTGCGCAAAATTACTTTACCCCCTCGCTCTGATCGCGCTATGTCGGGTACACCTACCGTTGGCCCCGTATTATGAAAACCAAAGGCAGAGGATGACGGGTTGTTTGGTAGCACCGCTTGATGCTCGGCATAAACATCATCAAAAAGAATGGTTTGGCCTGATGATACACCGCAACCAAATAACCATGTTTTCTGATTATCGCCTCCCACTAAGCGCATATTTTTAAATGATTGGCGTAATGTTCTAGGCCAGTCACTTTTATTGTTGCTTTCAGGATCGCGAGATAGTCTATTAAAATCATCACTGTGAATGCAGTATTCGTCGCTCTCGCTTAATATTTCACAATCACTTGTTTTTGTTGAATGGTGCGCTTGAAGAACAGGAGCAGAGTTGGTGTTCTCTCTTATTATTTTTGTTTCTTGCCAAGATAGACCTTTAACTTCAACCCATTCAGGTATCTCTAAATCAGTCGCATTAAATGTACCTGCTTCAACAATATGAATTAAAATTCGGTGGTTATAATGCGCTCTAGCGCACATTTTAGTACCAGGCCAATACAAACTTTCAACTGCTAGTCTAAGTGTTGCATACGCTTCATTTGAGCCAACTTTAATTACTTCGTGGTAATGGTCGCTATCGAGATAATCTGCAATGCGATAATCAGTGTAAATATTGTCTGCATGTATACCGCCTTGCTCTGGTGCTGTATAAGCCGTATCACCTGTTATAGCTTTCGACCAATCAACCTCAATTACCGCATACGTGCCAGAATAAGTAGGCAAAGCGTCTTGAGTAAGCTTCCAGTAACGTGGTTGGCTTGAGTAATCTGGTGATACATTATCTAGCGCTACAGTCTCTCGAAACTGAGCAATATCAACACCATCGGTTATATCTCTTAACACCCACGTTCTACGGTAGTGCTTTATTTCTTTTGGGTAAACAAGATAATTATGCCCAGGCTTAGCCCCATAAACGGAGACATTCTTAACCAGCATACGTAGATAACTGTTATTCATTTCGGCTGAAAACGGCAGCTTTAACTTTCCCTCATTTGCTCTTATCTTTTCAACAGCTGCGTTAATAACTTTGTTTTCATTGGCTTTCTGTGCTTGAGAGTTAAACAAGGCTTCGGTGCGAATTGCTGAGCCACTATGATTTGGGCCATAAAATGAAAATGGCCCACTGACATTATCAAAGTCGACAACCAGAGTACCTGTAATACCGCTATCGGCCGTTTCATTTAAAACAAACTCTTCATAACCACTGTAAACTTGATTTGAAGATTTAAACTCACAAACAACTACAGCACCTGCACCCGATTTATCGTCGCTCTGGTAAACTGAGAAATTAAATCGAACACCACTATCGTTAAAAAAGTAATATTTGACGCTATAGTATTTGCTTTTATCGGTATTAAATAACTGCAAATGTTTGATGCTTTCAAATACAGGCAGTGCGCCTTTTTCAAAAAAAGGCGAGTTTTCTAATGCTTCGACACGTGATACTAGCGCTTGTACGTTATCGTAGTCTGATTTTATCCATGCGTTATCTTTGTATCCATACAGCCCGTTATTTGCTTTAGTATCATTCCAAACTTTTGCTAATACATTTGCTGGTGGCGCACCCGCCGCATCCATTAACGCTTTGGTTTCATAAGTAACACTGCCTTGTACCATAGCTTGAATAGCTGAAAACTTATCTTTAATGGCTTTTGAAATGGTATCTTTATTAACACCGTCAACTAGCACGGTTTCACTATCGCCACCCGCTAATATTTTATCTAACGAGTCAATACTTGCTTGTAAGCTTGCTACTAAATCAAAAAATGAGGACATGCTTTTACTCCTGGTAACTTTCAACGGCATTATTTACGCCATCTGCAAATTGGGTTGAATTATTAGGCTCTAACAGCGCATCAGCGGTTTGCTGTTCGCTGATGATTTTGCGTTTCTTAATTTCTATTTGGGCTTTGTATTCCCACTTATTCACGCTGATCGGCTTGCAATCTTCTAAGGGGCTAGCAACAAAACGCACCTCATGCTCAAGCAATCCAAGCGGGGTTAAAATATCCATTAAAAACCATGAGGCACCACCTTGAAGCGCATGAGTAATAAAGCCCTCAAAATCGGCGGCAATATCATTTTTACACCTAAAGGTTGCGGCCATAATAGTGGGTACAGATTTAAAGCGACGACGAACACGGGCATGTCCAGAGTCCATTTTTGTGCGTAATAAATTACTTTGTTGCTTTAAACCGTAACCACTTAATAGTGGCGCTGGTAAGTTTACGGGGAATTTAAGTAAAGTTGAGTTAGACATATTAAGTTCCTGTCCGTTGCAAGCCGTAGGTTAATTCCATCGCATCACTGGTATCGCCACCTTGGCGAATATCAGCCACAAATATGCGAATAACATCTTCGTCATTTAAGCCTTTGCCTTGGGAAGCTTGACCAGCACGTTGGGCATCTTCAATAAGGTTAACGGTAACTTTGCCGCCACCCATACCACCTACTTTAAGTGCTTGTTTTAGGTCTTGGTTAGTACGCTTATCAACAACCCGCTCGCCCTTATCTAGTAGCCAAGTACCCTCACTAGGGATTGAATCAATACCATCATGAGCCATACCCGCTAACGCTAATCCCTCAGTTAATGCGTAAGTTGCACCAATACCCGCCATAGCGGGCACACTGTTACCACCAAAACTAGCAAGTGAAGCAGCAGCAGCAGCGGGAGCGTAGGCCGCAGCCATAGAAGTACCAGCAGCTGCAGCCGTAGCAACATTGGTGGCCGCGCCCGTTGTGGTGATCATCTTATCTATGGCGGCAAGCGCTAATTTTTTAACTGCTATTTGAATTAAGCCTGATAACACCTCTTTAACCATGCTTTTAGCAAAAGCTTTCATGGTGTCACCAAAGTTTTTACCATCCATTATGGCGCTAGCGGTTGCATCACCAATACCTTGAGCAAACCGATCAAAGGTATTGCCCCACATGGTGTCAAAATCTTGTGTGGTATTAGATATATGAGTAGAAAGCTGATCCCAATAACCTTTTTGTTGTTCTAGCTTTTCTTCATTTAACGGTAGGCCATCATTAACAACACCTATTGACGCTTGTTCTTCTGGCGGGGGTAATAATGCGGCGGGGGTGTTTTGCACAATTTCAACGGCGGCTGCCTGGGTTTTTCGCTGAACTTCTGCCACCAACTCTACAATGCCATCATGCGGCAAGGGCATATTGGCAAAATCTTCAAACTCGGTTTGTAATTCTCCAATTTGAGAACGAAAAGCATCAGCCATACCACCAATAAAGGCCGATGTTTTAGCCTCAACACCGGGCATTTTATTTATCATATTGGTAACGGCTTGATCTGCCAGTTCAAGCAGTTCAAGAATACCTGTGATTGATACCGTAGCAGCTAACTTAACGCCAATCCAAACCGCTTTTAATCCATGAATAACGTTAGCGGCATAACCTACCGCCTGTATGGTGACGTTCATAGCCTTGCTAGTCCATTCACCAAAGCCACCCGCTTCAAGGGCACTATTGTAAAATTCGTCGCCTAGCGTTTTCACGAAAGGGGCTAACTCTACGGTAATAGCATTACCAAACCCTTTAGTGGCTTGCTCACCCCTAAACATAGCATCGTTTGCCATCTCTATTTTTGCGGCATCAATACGGTTAACCGTAGCGCCAAGCGTTTCAGCTTCGGCTATGGTCTTTTTAAGTGCATCAGCACCCGCACCCATAGTGTTAACTAGACCAACACCACCAGAGTCGAAAAATTTAAAAGCTAAACGAACTTTGTCACTTTGGTTTTCAACCCCCTCCATAGCCTTGGTGATTTTAATAAAGGCTTGATCAGGGCTTAAAGCGGCAAGCTCTTTGGCATCTAAACCCAATTCTTTAACCGCTTTGGCAGCAGATCCGCCACCCTTGGCCGCTTCACTTAATCGCCTTGTCATACGCTGCAAAGATAAATCCATGTTAGTCGCACTAACACCGGACAACTCTGCCGCATGACGTAAGCCACCCAAAGCCTCAGTGGTTAAACCAAGTTTGTCGGCTTGTTTTGCTAGGGCATCGATATTGGCTGAACTTTGTTTATAAATAGCCCCTAGCGCCACAGCACCCAAAGTACCAATGGCACCAAGAGACTTAACGACGGTGGCAGAATTAGCGCGTACTTTTTGAGCAAAAGACTTTGATTTTGCATTGGCCTTTTTAAGCTCTTTTTGAAAATGAGCGCTGTTGCCCTTTAAATCAATGACTAAGGTTGATAACACCGACATAGTTTTTCACTTTAATTTAAGTTGAAAGCGTTACCCTAGTTGGTCAAACAAAGCTATTTGCTGTTCTGTAGTTTGTTTTTTCCGCGTGTATCGCGGCATGAAGTCGCAAGGGGTAAATGCTTTTTTAGGTTGGTAATGTGGGCTATTGACAATATTGGCTTGTTGAACCGCAAAACGATGTGTTTCGGCTTGTGCGCCAAAAGGAAACAACTGATAAAAAGCTTGCCACTCGCTAAATTGTTCACTTGAAATGCTATTGAGCATCAAGTCTACATCTAAAGTGCCCGCAGCCAAGGCGAGTTGCATAGCAAAAACCCGCTCTGGCTGCGATTTTAGTTTTTTACGGCTTGTTCTTCTTCGTCGGCAATGCTTGTTTGATATACAACACCATTAAACTGTGACACAGCGACAAACGCATCTGAGGTTTCTTGCGCTCGATTTTGCACCAATGTTTCTACGGCTTCTTCATCATCAAAAATTAATTTGTCGTTATCCCATTTATGAGGAAATAGCGGGTTGCCGTCACTGTCAACCATACTTAATGCAACCACTCTCGCTTGTGGTCTCAGTAACTCAATAGTGTCAGATTCATCTTTACCTTGTGAAATTAAGCCAAGGTATTTCAAGCGCTCGCTCGCTGTCCATTGCTTAACTAAAATGTCAGCGCCAAATAACTTTAAAGCCTCAGTTTTAAGGCCAATATGCGCAAGCAGAGCTTGCGCAGTATTTAATGTTTCACTTTTCATGTTTCACCTTATGCAACAGGAATGATTTTACCACTTGGGGTAAAAGTAAAGGTTTCAGTTACGTTTTCGTATTGCGGGGTAGACATCACAATTTTAGTAACTAATGCTTTGATTTGTTTTTTAGTTGGTGGAACATCAGGCCAGTGAATTTGATAGTTAACCGGTTCATCACTGTCGATATCTGCACGTAACAAAGCCGCTGTTGTTGCGTCTTTTTTGTACTTCACTTTTAAATCAATAGGATCGACTTTCTTCTTACCTCCGCCTACTTCTTCGTAGCCATCAGGACTATCAAAAGTGGTGTCGTCGTAAGTTTCACGGCTAATAGTAATGTCGCCAACCTCTAAGATTTCAGCTACTTCTACAAATACTTCGGGGTCGGCACCGTCGCCGCGTAACAATTTCGTTTTATCGCCTTTCATGGTTACTCCTTAGTGCTTATGGTTAATTCGAGAGTTTGTTTAAATATGTGTTCTTTGGGTTCATAACTTGGTTGTTCACGCAAACTATGAACGGTTAACACCCTGTCTTGAGCGCTTGTTAACTCATTAATAAACTTAGTTAACTTAGACTTTATTAATGCTATTTCTTCGGAGCTTTTCGCCCAATAATCAAGCTGTATTTTTGCATCTTCTTCGCCTGTTACCCCATCAAAGGTTTGCTCTGGTTCGCTAGTTATCCTTGATATTTTTAACGACGGATAAAGCAAAGTTTTTGGCAAAGTAACCGCAAATATATTGTTAGCGGGCACAACTGCAATAACAGCGGAGAAAGCTCGCAGCCATTGGCAAAGTGCTATTTCTATCATGAGAAAACCTTTTAAGTGGTTAGGGGGTGTTTTGGCTTAACTACTTGGGTATTTTCGCTAAACGTTTAGCTTGTTGGGCGATACGTTTTTTTAACGCAAAACTAAAAATAGAGGCGCTTTTTTGCCAGTTTTTTTCTAAAGCAAGCCTTATAAATGGTTTTGGCGCTTGTTTTTCTGTACCAAACTCTGCAGCAATAGCTGCATGAAAGTGTTTTTTATTTGTTCCGACACTTACTTTGACACTTGTTTTACCTTGGCCCCGCCCTTTTTGGGCGCGTTTTTTTATACCACGTTTCGTTTCACCTGAATCTTCAGGTGCGTGATCAAGCATATACTCATGAACCGGTTCCGCTGCATCTTTAAGTGCGGCTACTAGCGCTCGACCACCGGCTGCTTTACCAAGACCGGCTAATGCTTTATCAAGCTCAGCCAAACCTTTTATGTTGATATCTGATAGCAAGGTGCAAACCTACATTTCAGTAATTGTGAAATTTAACCGTCGATTCTCAAAATCGACATTGTCTAATTGGCCAATTGAAAAAAGCTTGTTGAAAATCGAAAGAACTTGTTCATTTTCAACTCGTGCATCAAAGTGGGTGAACAAGTTTAATGTTTGCTTATTACCCGTATTATTTTGAGTGTCATTTTCAGTGATTGATTTTTTATCAATACCTAAATGAAGTCCAAAACACTTCTCCCACTTTGTCGGCTGACCATCAACAGAGAACTCTGTCGCTTTTTGAACAGTGCCGTAATGTTTAAGATTCCCAGGCCGAACCATAAGTCGCTTTGAATTAGCCAATATACACCTCATTAAAACCTTTTATGCATGCTGAAAATGCAGGGTTTTCTGATAGTTTTAAATCTGTTATCGAATCTCGATAAAGATACAAAGTGGTAAGAACAAGTTTTATGGCAACTTGTAGCGATGCCTTTTTTGATGGTGTTAACATTTCATAAATTAAAACGTTAGTGCGACCTTCAGGTACATCTTCTTTCTTTAAATAAATGTCTTTCTCAATTTCTTGCTCTATGATCCCTTGAGCTGCTAAAAGAAAGTTATTTATCATCATCTCTTCATGATTATGAGTAATACCTAAATGCTGCATAGCTTCTGGCGCACTAACGATATACATTTAATTAACCCACATCATCAATAGCATGTTTCTCAGCAACAACAGGCTTAAACGCCAGTATTCGTTCAGCTTCATCACTTGAAAAGCCTGCAATATCACCATTACTATATCGCTTGTAAGGCGCAAGAAATTTTAAGACTACCTTTTCTTGCTTTTTGGTTGCTACGTTAGTTTTATTTTTCTCTTCGTCTAGAGCGGCTTTTTTTTCAGAAAGCTCACCGTGTAACACTTTAAGTTCCTTCACCTCTAAACTTTCAAGCTTCTCAGAGTTTAGGCCTTCTTTTTCAATATCTATTTCTAGCACTGTAGCAAGACTTAAAATTGCGACGATCAATTGCTTCTTGTTCATATTAGTTCTCCAAGTTACGCCAAGTGCTGGCGTAACTTTAGTTTAAGGGAATAGTTAAAATGCTTTACCAGGTGACTTTTGTGCCTAACTGCAAACCTTCTAAGTGACGGAAGCCGACATCATTACCTGTAACAACACGTAATACTGACTGATTACGAGAAAACGCAGATACTAGGTTTCCATCTGAGTCGTTGTAAGTAGCTTCACGGCTAAAATCGATGGTGTACACATCAGTTTCACCGATAATTACATCATTCCAGTCTGCAAAATAGATTTCAGATTCATTCGTTCCCACACCTAAATTCACAGGAATGTTAGTGGTATGCTTGATAGGCCAACCTTTCAAAAACCCATTTTCCATTTCAGGATAAGCTTTATTACCATTACCATCACGTAACCCCTGCAACTTCATAAATGAGCGAGGAGACATAGCCCAGCCACACATGATCATGTTTGAATCAGATTGCATTAAACCTAGAATTAACTTATCAAGGTAAGCATCAATAGTTGCTAAATCAGCAGTTCCTGACCAAGCTTCTACTCGATCACCGTCTGTAGCAATTTTCTTAAAGCCCGTTGGAGTATCGTTTGTTCCATCATCACGTAAGAAGGCTTTATCTTGTCGGTTAGATACAGCCATGATCATGTCATTTAAGAAGATGCTTTCTACACGAAAGCCTGCTTTACCAATGAGCTCATTAGACATTGGCACAACAGACATTTGAGTTTTTGCAGAAAGCTTCACATCATCTAATGAACCGCTTTCAGCATTTTGTTTATCATTCTCCCCTTTATAGTTTGATGTAGCACCACCAACTAAACGAGGGATTGATAAATTACCATTAGTCAGCGGCACTGCACTTGCACCTAGACTACGAACCACAGATTTAGGACGTAACAGTTCAATAATTTCACTAGCAATATTTTCTGGAACTAAAGCACCACCAGAGTTCGATGCTGTTGAGATTGCCATTGCAACTTCTTTATCACCGATTTCAGTTTCAGCAAATTTAGCAGCACCTTCCATATCATTTTCACTTGCAGCGATAGACATAGCAAAACGAGCCAATTTAGCGCCGGGGTAATCTTTAGGCGTTTGTTTTACATGTACGGCAGCAGAAACAGCGCTTGCTACTGGAGTAGCTGTAGCAATTTGCATTTTCTCTACTTGCTCAGCGCGAGAAATTTGACCACCTATTTCATCGAACTTCACTTGTAACGATGAGAACTGATTAAGCTCATCTTCAGAAAGCTGTTCGCCGTTGCTTTCTTTATCAGCTAGTACCTTTACTTGATCAGCAATCAATGCCTGACCGCGGCGTAGCTCTTCAATACGTTTTTTCATGTTTATTACCTTTCTTTATTACAAAAAAAGGCCGCTAATGCGACCTTCGGTTGAGTAACTCTGCCGCGAGGCTAGAGCTGTGATTTCATGCGTAAATGTGCTGCTTGAACAGCAATACTTTGTTGAGGTGAAGTAGCAGAATTTCGAACTATATTTTGCGTTATTTGATTTATGGCATCTTGAGGCGTAGCCATTCTATCAGCTAACCCTAAGTCAATCCCCTTCTGCCCTTCAAAGCAATCGGCCTCTGTTGCTATGACAGCATCAACCGTCAAGTTGCGATACTTAGCAACAGCATTAACGAATTTTTGATAGGTAGATTCGATATTTTCTTCTATGTGCTCTTGCTCTTCAGAGCTAATTTCAATATCAGGATGGAAGTCAATTTTACGAGCTCCTCGATAAAACGAATGAATTTTCACTCCCTGATCTTCGTAAAACTTAGTTAAATCGAGTCGTTTGGTGTATACGCCAATTGAGCCTATACCACTTGTATCGGATACAATAATTTCAGTACATGCTGCTGCAATTAAGTACGCCCCTGAAAAAGCATTAAAATTAACAACACAGCGAATAGGTTTGATATCACGCGACTGATAGATGTATTCAGCGATTTCAAATGCACCTTGAGCATTACCGCCACCAGAATTGATATCTAAAACGATTTCAGTTACTCCATCGTCATTTATTGCCGCTGTCAGCTGAGAACGAAGTAGTTCATAGCTCATCATTTCATCGCAAGCTTCAATGGTAAATCGTCGAGGAACAAGTATTCCATGTACCGGAATAACAACAACGCTCTCGCCATTTTCGGGAGCGCCGAGACTAATTGAACTTACTTTTCCAGCTGCCATATTTTGATCAGCTGGTATTTGCTCCATTGCTGAACCTGCTATTTTGTTTTGTAAAAATGCGGTTACCGTATCTGCTAGTTGAGACGTTGCAAGCAGAGGAACGTTAAATGCTAATTGAGCGATATGAGAATAATTAATGAATTTGTTGCTTAATTGTTTTGACATAATATTTGTTTAACCTCTGCTACTCGCTCCGAAGAAGCGCGTGTAATTTCGTTATGAACTTCTTGGTTTTTCGAGTCGATCATATTTAATGGTGTTAAATAGACTTCACCACCTTCCACTGGACCTAAGTTTTCTAGGCGACGGATATCATTTACGGATAACCAACCCCATTGACGAGCGATAGCATATGCATCATAACGGGATTTCATATCCCCTCTGATCAAGCCTGCTACATTGAACTCAATAAAATATTCACTTCGTTCAAAAGGAAGCAGCAGATCTCGACGCATTGCCGATTCCCATCTTTTTAACCAGGGCATTAAGCCATAAATGACATAATTTAAGGATTGCTGCTCAATCGACTTATAAGATTCACCCGCACTTTCACTTAGCATTGATAGCGGGATACCATACAAACGAGAGATATCAGCAACTGACATTTTGCGAGCTTCAATTAATTGCGCTTGATCATTGTTCATTGCCATTTGTTTGTATGTCATGCCTTCTTGTAGCATTGCAACACTAAACATATTTCGAATGCCGGAGTGTTTACCAACAAACGAATCTATTACTTTATCAACGCCTTCTTGAGTTTTAATTGGCCCTACTTTGTCTGTAGATGGTCTTTCAATCACACCAGATAAGGTGGTTCCATTAGAAAATACTTTTGATGCATGTTCTTCAACGGCTAATGACAATCCGATTGAGTCTGCACTTGTTTGCAATGGTGATAAGCCTTGAAAACCATCCATAGAAAACGCCTTAACATGATGGACCATGCGCATTGGTAGCGTTTTATTTTCTTCAATTAAATGATAGTAAGGTAAGCCATCGGCACCTTTCAAGATGGTTACCTTATCGCGATGAATTGGAATTAATTCTTTAATATTAGCCTTATTATCACGTTCTATTAACGCAATGTGATTACCATTCAGCCCAAGAAAGCCCTGCCCTGATTCAAAATATTCAAAGCTAGAATCTTTCTGGTTAGGCTGATTGTGTAATATGTCATATAGCGGATGCTCTGTAGCTCTATGGCGCTGATCTCCTTCTCGTCTATAAACCTCACAAGGTAGTTGAGCCACGGATTCACCTAGTATTGTTACCGCTCTGCGCAATGCTGACAAACTCAATGCTGTTTTAGGATCTACGACTGTACCAGCTTTTGAAAATGCTGCTCTAGATGAGCCAAATACACTAAAGTTACTAGCACTATCACTTGAACCTGTCCATAGACTTGAAAAAAACATACTTTATGACTTCTTATTGTTAAGACTTTGAATGGCATTGGCGCGTGACATTAAAAACGAAAATATAGTTAATGCTGCACCCAGGGTAATAAAACCAAAAGCAGGAGTAATTAAATAGGCACCATGTGATAAAAGGGCTATACCAATTAAGCCTAAAAGTACGCTTATAATATCTTTTAACATCCGACAACCCCTGTATCATATATTGAATCTTCTTCTTGAGGTTCTCGCTCTTGAAGCATAGCTTCCCCAATGGCCATGATAAGAGCTACTGCCCCATCAATTTTGTTAATTGCTTTTTGCTTTATTGGTCTTACGATATCGTCATTACCTGGTAAGTTTTTACCAATGACATTTGAAATATTCCACGTCATAACGGGGTTGCCGTCATGGTGAAAACGTCCATTATTTATTGCGGCTTCCAACTCTTTCATTGGATCACTTAAGTTTGTATAATTTTGTGTCACGGTTACCACTTCTAGGCCATCATCCATCAAATGATGACCAAGGTTTGTTGCTCCATGAGGATCAAGCGGTATCTTAGTACTAGGTGTTTCAAGATGACTTGCCAGAATATCTTCTTGAATTTCTCGGTAGTCTATTTCAGCACCATCTGTAACACTTAACACGCCTAAATTAATATATTTTTGATAACGCTCACCAAGTGACTTGTTCTCATTGTCAAACGCTGTGTCATACGGCACCCAAAACTGAGGAGAGACACAATACCAATGTTTCTTACCGTTAATGGTCTTCCAAAAAACACGAGCTTTTGAATTCATATCTAGCTTTCTGGCAAGATCACATGCCTGAATACAGTCATTACCGATGAATTGGCCTATATTCAGTGATTTATCTTCACAAGTAGCCCACTTCTCCATATTAAAATAAGCTTCTTTTGCAGAAACCCACATGTTTAAATGTTTGGTTTTAAACCTATTGGTGAATCGCGGCCTTGATATCGCTTTCTGTTGCTGATTGAGTAAGTAATCAGCCTTTACTGATATACCATAATTGGGATTTGCTTTTATCAGTGCTTCAGGAGAGGTCCAATCATCCCCTTCATCAATGCCAAAAATCAAACCGAATAACGTATCATCTTTGGCGCCGTGAAGCATTTCGACTACGCGTTGTTCAAGATCATAACAAGGGCTATCGATATCAGTTCCAGCGGTTGTGATCACTAACATCATAGGCTGTTCACGAGCCCCCATACCTGTATTAAAGGTATCATATTGCTCATCACTCGGATGTTCATGATATTCATCCACAATAGCGATATGCGGTGAAGCACCATCACCCGGCTGACCGATCACCGGCTCAAAGATTGAACCATCAACTTTGACTAGTTTTTTTGCATTAACTTCAAGGCCGAATCTTTTTCTTAAATTCGGTAATTTTTGAACCATCAATTTTGCAGGCTTAAAAACTTCCCATGCCTGCTTTTCATTTGTGGCACCACAATAAACCTCAGCGCCATACTCATTGTCAGCACAAAGGCCATATAAACCCGCTCCAGAAGCGACAACTGACTTGCCATTTTTTCGTGGAACTTTTAAATATAACTCACTAAATCGACGTTGATTATTAGATTTTTTTACCCAGCCCCATCCAACAGCAAAGAAGAATAACTGCCATGGTTCTAACGTTATTTTAAGTTTTCGCCTTAACCATTCGCCTTTTGTATGAGGTAGTTTTTGAAGAAATCTACAAACTCTTTCAGCTGCGTCACGGTCAAATTTATAAGGACAACTTTTATTTTTTTCTTTTTTTAAATCATCTAAATGGCGTTTGCATGCAAGAATAGTTAACTTACATGTTGGTATTTTTCCAGCAACTACCTCACGTGCATATTTGTTAGCAGCGTTAACGTTAGGATATGTAGACATTGATTAAAATTCATCAAATTCATTTTCTTCTGTTTCACCGTTGCCACTTAATCCAGAGCCAACGACTCTAGAGCGAGATAAAGGATCTAGACCTAAAAGCGAGCCCAACATTTTTAACTGGCTAACTGCAATCTTATTCACATTGACAGAAGGGTGAACTTTTTCCCCGCCATCAGCCGTCTCAGAATACAAACTATCCATCATATCTTCTTGTGATTGGACCATGACGGACCATGCGTTGCAGTAGGCAAGTAGAATCGGTAAATCTTCTCTGGACAATGTCCCGCGAGATATCATTATTTTACTTTGAGTTTTCCAAATATTAATAGCGTGTTCATCTCGACATTCATTTGGTGGAGCAACTCGAGTAATGGTTGGATCACCTACTGATAACAACGCATCTTTCTTTTTTCTTCCACCACCGGCAGCTCGAATTGCAGAACTCAAATGTCGCTCCTAGTTTCCAAAAAAGTTTTCTTATTTCTCATGCATAAAAATTTAATTAGGCGGCAGTACTGAATAAACAATTTGTCTTGAACAATTTTAGCCCCCCACCCCCTTGTAGAGAGTGATGGCTGTATGTCCGTAGCGCCTTAGCACTTCATTTACTGACTTATTACGCTCCCAAGCTGTCTTTGTCTTGGCACATTCAGTGCAAAAGCAAGACAGATTAGATAAAGCATTCGAACCACCTTTAGATACTGGCACTATATGCTCGGTTATCATGTCACCACCAACTACTTGTGAAGGTGACATTAACAGATGGTTAATACATAAATAACCAGCTAACTGCTTAACATGAGGTGATAGACGCTTCCATTCAGATGAATGATGAATCCTGTTTCCCTTAGCTGATTGTTGCTTGCCATACTTGCCCCACCCTGCATTGCTTGCATGAACAGAACAGTAACCATGTCGATTAGTAGTTGAATTACCACAAGCTCTTTGTCTGCATCGTTTTGGTGTAGCTCTAGCCATATCAGGATTCATCAACCTATTGTAAATAAATGCAAGACAGTTTATGTTCACTAACTGTTTAACATAAGGAAATTAAAACAATGAAATTCAAATACGTATATGCACTTCTAACCATTGCCTGCTTCAGTTCTCAAGCTTCAAACATAGATGAAGAATTCAATACAGCCGTCGTAGATGTTACAGCTGTGCTTGAGGTTGTTAACACACTTGGTAAACGCTGTAACCAGAAGCTTGACGCTCTCGGTTTTGAGGGTACGCAATCGAAAGAGTGCTCTAAATATATGAAATCACACCAAGATGGTGGAATTCTCTACACAGTATCAGAGCCATGTAAAACCGTTTCTAAGTGGTACTCATCAAAACAATCATTCATTATGGCCAATCCGAACTACGCACAAGAACACAAAACAGAAGCGCTAGAGTTAATAAAGAATATGAAATGGGCCCATCAACACTGCCCACCAAGAAACCCTAAAGGCTATGACTTTATCTATAAACCAATGAAGAAGATCAAATTATTATCGCAAAGTAATTAAATTCCATTACGTGGCATTACTTCCCGCCTGAAATACCTATTCGCTTTTGAAGGAACTTTTCAATGAGATATATGCCTCGACCACCCATATGACCAGCGACACCAGCCGCCGCAGCTGTGTACATAAAAGGGATTGCCATTTCTTGACAAATAAATGCTGTAATGAGCCCTGAAAATCCAGATATAACCCATTCCCCTACCAACTCAACGATTGAGAATGGAGATTTGTCAGTTTTTCTTCGGGTGATGTAATTCACAGTGCCACCCCATGCAGCAAGAAAGATAAACCAGATATAACCTAAGCCAGCATCAAGGAACTGCTTTATCATTGATATGTTTTGCTCTGGCATTAACGACCTCTCCATAATTTTAGGCCTAAGGCAGAATACACAACCACCTCAGTGATATGCCCAACATCAACACCTATTTCATTCAATTCTGATATTGCTGTCTTTGCGCCCGCCAGCATTGCTGGATAACCAAATGCAGCCAAAACCGCACCAACAATAATAAGTAAATATGGGCTTGTCCCAATCACGGTAACGTATTCATCTTTCCAAGTTGTATCTTGCTTACTCGCTGAAATACTCTCCCACTCTTGATCAGTAAGTGTTATTTCTTTTTCATTATTTGTTTTTGCAAGCGCCAACTTACCTTTGGCTTGCTCTTTAACTATTTTGCGTTCTTCACGCTTGGTGAATATATTTGCAACTGGCGCAACTAAACCACTAAAAAAATCTGCTACAGGATTTCTCATTGCCACCCTCCTGATTGCATTTGAATAGCAAGCTCATCAGAGCGCTTACCAACTTGAGAAGCCCATCGACTATTCATCATTTCATTTGCTGCTTTTTCGTAATAAACATCGTGCAAAGCTTGGATCATGCGCTTAAATTTACAAAAACCACCAACACCAAGATTAAAAGCCATATTGATACACACAGCTTGTCTAGCATTGTTTAGCTGCGACCAAGGCAAGAAAGGTTTAATTGCGCTCTCAACTTTGCGAACATCATTAACCAACAACATTTCAGCTTCTTCTTCTGTCATCGGCTTTAAATCAAAATCATCTCGCCCAAGCAGTTCAAGCTCATCAGCTGTGAACGGATTGTTTTCAACGTTTCGACCATAACCAATTGTTTTTTTATTGGCTGTGCATTGGTAGTAATTAGGCTCAAAGCCTTCATGCTGCTTTAGCTGCACAATTAAATTCATCATGATTAAAGTCCAGAAACAAAAAAGCCCCACCAAAACGGTGAGGCCGAATACACAAGGGAGTAATTATTCAAACGTCAAAACGAAAAAATCCGCTTCAAATAAATGAGCGGATTTCTTCAACATAGGAAATATAGCATTAATTTTGGGAGGGTTGCAAATAGTTAATCAAAGGTAAACGACAATTACCTAATCATTTATTGTAAACTTCCAATAATTCACTTCTTTACGCAAAGCTTGATATCAAAACACTATTGGAGTGCCTTTATCCCTTATCTGCCAAGATTTAACTTCTAGAAGTAAGCTTGATATCAAGTCAATAGTGGACATCTGTCGTATTGTACCTTTCAATTTATCTCGTTCTTTTTCAGCGGTCAATTCTAAGAATATATATAATTTTAGTATTTTCTTCTCCTCAGTACCTTGGTGACTATCAAGGTTCCTTATAACGGTCAGGTTTCGACCAATCATGTGTGCATAAATCAAAGACTGGCTCCACGCATGCCTTTCAATTAAACAGGTTAAGTTAATCATCATATACTCGGTATAAGTAACAAGAAGAAATAGTTTCCTATCATCTTCCGGTTTATAGGCTGTTATTCCCGATAGTATTTTTTCGCGCGGCCAATTATCCAGATTCACGTCTAAGGATGCCAACTCACTTAACTCGGAATTATCATCTGCAACAAATCTAATCGTAAATGAATCATTGTGTGCGGAGTATTTTGTATATTCTAATTCATACTTCATTGTCAATATACTCTGAACTTTAACTTCTGTGCTCTCTAAAGCTTCAACTGCTTGCTGAATAAAAAATGAATGACGCCCTTGATTAACTAGCTCTTTTTGTGAATCAGCAGACAATTTTAATTCTGCTCGAGTTAAAGCAAGTTCTTTTATCTGGATTTGAAGAGCCCAAATCAAAAGAACGATTGTGAAAAATGACAATAAAGGGTTAATCAGCCCACCAAAATAATCACCTACTTGACCTATTTCGTTTACATTCAATGGAGATTTACTTGTAAAATAAATAAAAACGGACATTAAAATGAGTACAATAACAAGTGTTGTTATACCTGCTACCTTAACAATCAAACTAAGTGTTTTATTATTCTCATCTTCTTTTTCAGGTGAAACATCGGGATTCATTTATTGATTTCCTATCTTTTTTTTGCGCATTGCGCATTTTATTGTTGCGCACTTTTGCGCATTGCGCATGGTTTTAGATTGAGGGGTTAAAACTGGTTATTTGGTTTTTATTGAATTAGACACAAAATAAGCAACTATCCATGATGGAAATAAAAAGCCTACAGAGAGTACTCCTGACAACATAAAATCATCGCCTTTACAGCCTTTCACTGAGTTTATACATGCATTCATATCTGACCAAAAGAACATGATAATTAACCACGTTATAATCCCTGCAACAACACCTTTACCATCAATAGAGCTCATTAACTTTCCTTGTTTTAAGTATTTGACTTAATATACAACGACTAAGCCACTTCGCCCATCTTTTCATTAACATTTTTAATAATCTGTTGTTCCCACGTTGAAATAATGCGCATTAATTCTTTTGATACTTCATCGTGATTGTTGGTGTAGCTTTTGTGGTTAATGCCTATTACTTTGCAGCGCTCACGGTTTGATATGGCTTTACGACCTTTTCCGTTACAAGGCTTGCACTCACCCGGTCCATTGATATCTCTTACCCATCCAGACCCGTGACATACTCCGCAGACAGGTTGCGTAAACTCAAGCATCGAAGCCCTTACAATCCCATCTAAAGTATCAGGCTTTATTTTAAAGCGTTTGATTTTGACAAGTAGCGTAACGGTCATTGTTAATGTGCGAATAATGGTTCGTTCTTTATCTTCGTGGCCAGCAAATCGATATAGCGCCCAATGATAAGCTTCTTTTGGTAACCCAACTAATGCATGTGAAGCATCGCGCCAATCAATTACATCTAAGGAACTGCCCCAACCTACTGCGCCAAGGTTTAAAGTTTTAGGTGTCATTTTTGCTAACAGTTTAATTGGATGCATCATTATTCCTTTTTGCTATCGCTTTATTTATCCAAACGAGCATATCGCCACTTTTAACTTGTGCGGCTGTTGCCTCAATAACTATCCAGTCGAGTAACTGAGCACTGTTCATTTTGACTTTATCTTCGGTAAAACCTTTTCCCCTGGTGTGCCTGCCATTAGTGAAAACTCCGCCATGAATTTCTAATGCGACTTTGATTTCTGTCCATGCATAATCAAATCGCCATCGTCTTTCGGGGTGAAAGCTAAATTCTTTTGAATACTTTGGTAGGTTCACAAGTTGAACCTCAACGCGCTGCGCTAACCTTTGAGCTTGAACTTTTGCTCTAGCTTTCTTTTTTTCAGCTGGCGAAATTGCAACTTTGCATTCATTTAAATTCATCGATCTCATGAATACATTCTCTTTTTGTTATTAATGCGAGCATTGAACCTTGCTTTTCGAGCTGCCTGCCATTCTTCATCTTGAGCTTCAAACCAAGATTTCAGTTTCAAATGATCACGCTCAACCCTCAATTGGTGTGCAGCTAAGCAATCCATTCGATGCCAGTTTGCCGCTTTAGCCTCAGATTCATTTTGAGGACCATACGAACAGCAATTTTGATTAACCAGCATAAAGCACCGTACAGTCGAATGATGGTACTAGTAACCTATTTAACTCAGGAAAGTCATTAGCAACCATTTCAACAATGCCCGGGTGATCATCAATGATGATCGAATCTTCAGTAAATTCATTTTCAAGCTCATTAAGAACGTCACGCTTATAATCAATAGTATCTCTATGATCATCCATAGGCCTCATCACTAAACGACAGCCATAACTATGAAATTGATGAAATAGTTGCTCTTTGGTTTCATGCCTAACGTTATCACCACGAGATGTAACAAATACAATCGTGCGATTACCCCTGTCTGCCAAATGCTTTACCAGGTTAATAACTGCAGATATCGGCTTGTCATCAACACATGCTTTATTAAATTCAGTCCAATTAGGTGTAAAACTCCTATCTTTCGGTACCAAATGTGCCCGGTGTAAATTATCAAATATGCAACCATCAATACCACAAATAACCACAAAAACTCCTTTAATTTTGCTTTTAAGGTATTCCACTTAGGGATACCTTTTTTTATTAATCTAAGCCGCGCTACCTGTGACTTCATTATCAAGGTTGAACTCTATCGGGGTTGACTCAGGGTTGAGAAAAAAGCATTTATTATTTTGTTGAGACAACCAATCAGAATGAGATATCAAAGCTGATTTACGTTGCTTGTATGCCTGACCAGTATAAGCTCGAGTAGTTTTACCAAGCGTGTGATTCAACATACGTTCAGCAACCAATCCATCAACACCTTGCTCCTCCCAACATAAGCGAGCACACTTTCTTAAATCATGTGAATGCCATTCTCCTGAACTAAACGCATGAATAGCCTTTCTAACTTTTTCATAATCAATAGCACTATCGCCTGTTGAATTAGGAAATAGCCACTTCCCAGAATATCTGCATTGCTTTTGATGCGTCTTCCATTGCAATAGCATGTCAGTAATTTGAGGTGGTAAATGAATAGTGATAGGTGTTTTTGTTTTAGTATCTTGCTTGGGAATATCCCACGCAGGATCAAATGTAAGATTAAAGTTACTCCACTTTGCTAATAGCGTTTCACCGATACGTGTACCAAGCGAAAGCATTAACATACAAATTAATTTGATCTGCTCGGGTTGCTCTTCCATTTCATCAAGTAATGCTGGCACCATTCTGGGCTTTAATAGCGACTCTTTATCATCTGCACTAAAGTCACCAAAGTCCGATATTTTAAATCGCTCTAATGGATTGTTAGGTAACAAATCCAAGCCTGAAGCTTTTTTAGCGGCAGCTTTTAATATGTGAAATTTCTTAACAACAGAACTTTTCGCTAATGTTTTTTGAAGTGGCCAGACTAATAACTTATCCAACAAATTTTTATCAATATCACCAATAAGAACCTCACTCAAACGAGGCAGCAGGTGTTTTTTGATACTACTTCTAATATCTTTTTTACGTTGCTCACTTAAATTTGCGTCTTCTTCCATACGTTCGCCGTACCACTTAAGCAAATCACCTAAAGTAATAAAGCAATCACTGTTTACGGCAGCCTGCTTATTGCTAGCTATAGAATCAAGCAATACAGACAATGAGCTACGAATTTCACGTGTTTTAATAGTTGGCCATTCACCTACTCTATGCCATTTATTACGATATAGAATACGCCAAACACCTTTATCTCGGTTCTTCTTGAATCGTAACTGGAGCACAGGATTTTGATTGTCACGTAGAACACTCACACCAGGTAAAACGCAATGACTTGAAATAGCCTTATCTGTGATAACTAAGCGCACTAAACTCATTATGCGCCACCAGTCCCAATAAATAATTCAGGGTGATGCTTCATCCAGAATAAAACAAACAAAAGTATTGCGATCATAACTTTGGCAAAATAAAGCTTAACCTCAGTAAAGCTTCGATACTGCTTAGGCGTCATGATGCTTAGTAATCCATGCTTAACTTGAGTTCGTTTACAACCGAGCCAGTAAGCAAAAGCGGTTAAAAATACAATAAATGCAGTTTCATAAATCATAGTATCGCCCCGTTAGCACGCTTTAATTTTCGTTTCATGGCAACAAATTCTTTAGTTGGCCCCACCGAATTTTCACTTAAATCAGGTAACACAAAATCAACTCCAATCATATTGTGACTAGGGTTCGAATGGCCGACATAACAAAGCTTAACTAGCTCTGGTAAAGTGGGTTTAAACTCGCTACCGCACAGCTCAATTTTTTCAATTCCCGCACTAATGTCCAACGGTGTTTTTCGAGCCAGTAATTCACAAAGATAGTTGAAATTATCCCCGCCTAGCTCACCATTTGCGTTACGCCATTGAGGGGAAAACATTTGCTCAAGTCTCGTCCACAGAATTATTATGGCTTGGTAAGTCTCCGCTGAGGCCGTTCTGCTCGATAAAGGCTTTTGCTTTTTCGATAGGGGATACTGACCGTTGTTGTCCGAAATTGAATTTGCTACCGTTGCCAATGTTTTCATGCGATCCGCCTTTGTCTTGTTCTTTTCCTAACCACTGATTTATGAAATTTTTAATGCCTGCTTTGGTTTTTCTTCGCTTTGGGTTATCTCGCAACCACAAATACATTTTTCTAAATTGCTGAAGAACATCGACTGCTGGAAATAATTCAACATACTCATCAAAGCTCTGCTTGCTCACATGATGAAATGTGTTTTTTTTATTTAAATGAAGTTTAATGCCGGTAGGTTCGTCTTGTGGTTCTGAGCTTTGCTCGGGACAAGATCTTTCTATATCTACGTTAGTAGATATAGTATTGTTGTTCAGCGTTACGGGTTTCGTTACTTGCTTCGTTACCGAGTCGCCCTGCACACCTTGTTTTAACTGAGTTTCTTTCGTTACTATATTCGTTACCGCTTTCGTTACTGGTAACGATTGAAATTTGCCCCAATTACTGATCGTAATAACAGTGGTTGCCTTCTTACCGCTTCCCAAAACTTCGTAGGTAAGAGATCCATCTTTCACGAAAAAATCAAGACATCGTTTTATTGCTTTCTTACAAGCTCCTTCAACATCTTTGGATTTCACATAGTTTTCGTATAGCTCCCACAAGCCCGATTTCTTCGCTATAATTGAAAAAGTGGTATGTAACTGGCCTGCTTGTAGTGTTACGCGTTTATTTCTAAAATCAGAGGCATAAACAGTATGCTGAGCGTTCATAAGGCAATGCATGAATAGCATTGTTTTAGGTAAATCAGTGTTGTACCAATCTTTGTCTTGAATTGATCGGTAACATAAAATAAAACCGCTACCGTTCATTTTTTGCCTCACTGGTGGTGACTTGCTTAATCTAACTACATTTGTCATACTTACCTCGTTACTTGAAGCCGCATATCAAATCTTTCTCAGGGATTTATGCGGTTTTTTTGTATCTGCCTGGTGGTAAAACATCAGGCGCTTTTTTACTTTATTAAACTGTTCTACGTCTTTCCGTTGTGTCAGAAGGTATAGCCTTCAATCTAATCTGCTGATAGCTTTGCAAACATACCCATACTTAGCCCGATACCAAGCGGTTTATGCTTAACTGTTTCTGATGGCCTTAATGGCGGTTCTGGACCACTAAAGCGCCCAGCATTGGTGTTGCAAGGGCCAATATTAAAAATAGGAGCTGTTATCACGGCATATACAAAGCCAAACAGCCCATATACAAAAATAATCATGCTGCACCTACCTCATTGAATCCCTTACCTTCGGTTGTTAAACTGCTTTTGCGAAAAAACTCATTTAAAACAACCAAAGGAAAGGTGAAATGACCCAAGTTAAATTTAATTTTCTTGAAGACTGCGATGACTCTTATGAAAGGTTCGAAAGCATAGAAGTAAAACTGGTTCCACATACCGGCGATATAACCTATATAAATGGTTTTTTTCATTATGTTGTTCAGTCTGTGATTTATATTGAACAGAACGCTGCAGAGGTATTTTTGGCAAAATCTTGTCAAGATAAAGCAACGGCTTTGCAAGTTGGACTTGCCTATATTGAAGATCTTCATGAACTTGCTCTGAACGACGAAAACTCTAGAAAAAACATAAAAGATTATGGTTTTCATTTCGAAGCCCTCAATGCAGCAAGCCGATTTACAGAGAGCTCATAGGCTTTCACCATTTCTACTAAGCGCATTCTCCCTGAATGCGTTTTTATACCACTTATCAAATCATTTAACCTAACCTTTAGATCAGGAATGATCACTTCTTCAAGTTGGATTTCTGTTGCTTTAGAGATGTAACTCCAATGATGATCAAACAACGACATATCAAAATGGACTTCTTCTAACGTACTGGCAACACGTATAGCTACGTGGCTTAGATCATCAACAAAATGACCAACCAGTATCTTTCCTCGAACTTCCTTAGGTAACTCTGAAACTCGTTTTTCAGACATATATAACTTGGACTTGTTATGCTTTTGATGGTTAATAAATCTTTCACAAATACTTTTCATAATTACTCACCTCGAGCAGACTTAGCACTTTCAACTGCTTTATATATTGTTTCTTGATGCGCCAATAATTGCGCATCAAAATCGAACCCAAGTTGTTTCTCAGCCCAACGCGATGGCGATAATTTAATAATAAAATTTGCAGCCAATATTTTAAATTTACGCATCAAACACCTCCCTATATGATTGCTGATTGAAGCCCTTAACTTTGGTTGGTAAGCTTGGTAACGTCCAAGAAAACAAGCCCACACAACCAAAGCAAGGAACAACTGTGCACAAATATAATTTGAAATATCGTGTAGATAGAGATGATATGGATCCTAAAACCCATATCAGTGAAAAAGTAATTAATAAAGGTGATATCATAGAGATTGACTCGGGAAATTTTCACTACGTATCTGACCGTCGTAGTCTTCAGAGAGGCGAGCAGCTCGAGCTTTCCAAATCTGCTCAAGATCTTGATGAGGCATACCTTCTAGCAGAACAGTATGGACATCTATAACAAGTTCCGCGGCTTCTTTTAAGCATCGATCATTTGTGCGTGAATAGTTACCATCATGGAATTTATCACGCCCAACAGGTGCCATTAGGCTAACCTGAGTTCTTACACCAGTCCCTTCTCTTCCAAAAGCGCAAGTGAATAAAGCAGCCTTTATAGCACTGATAAGCAACTCTTTATCTTTTTCACTCATTGCCTTGCTCCAACTGCAAACAAAACACACCGAAAAAAGTACGGTGGATAAAAAGTAACAGTCAATTTACCTGCAGGTGCGGTACAACTATCACTCTTGATAAAAAACAACTTGTTGCGGAAATAAGTAAAATGGAAAAGCAAATGAAAAACCTTTTTAAGTAAGAAAGGTTTATCTTTAATAGCTATAGAGAATTTCTCTATAGCATTACTAACAAGTAATGCATTCACTTCCAGCTCAATATTAAGTTGCTCGAGTTTTTGAGCGTTATCGATTAAATCAGTCATTAGAACTTGATACTTTTTGAGTCGAAACTTCGTTTTTATAATTGATGATCGTCATTACTCTGTTTGCCTGTGGATTCGGTATTTTTCCTTGAGCAACTTTATATAACCATGGTTTTGGGATGCCCGTTCTGTCACTAATTTTTGGTATTTCGCCTCGAATAAGAGCTCTTTTAGCCAAAAATTTTTGCGCTAAATCGGTATAATCGATCATTTAATTTTTATCCTCTACAAAATTGTAGAATATATTAGAACAATATGTTTTTTTCAGCAATATAAATTTATGTATTTATTTCAAGAGGACTTTTAAGGTTTCAGTAACACCCTGTAAAACATTAGCTTTAAGGTGGATATGCTTGATAACATTACTTAGAGATATTGTTATATTTGTTATTTGCATGTAGACTATTTTCCACTTTTGGAGCTATGTTTATAATTGGCATTGAAATTCGGAGAACGAATTGGATATAAGAAAATTACTTTCAAGTAATACGCAAACGCTGATGGCAGCAAAAGGGATTGAGACTGCTAATGCATTATCTTCATATATTAATAAAAATGCGAAAAGTGGCGGGTTAGATCGTTCGTACGTAGCTCAGATAGTGAAAAAAGATGGTGCGGGTGTGAATATTACTTTAGATAAGCTAAACATATTGGCTGAAGGGTTAAATGTTCAAGCTTGGCAGCTTGTGCACCCATTAGGGTTTAATTGCGATGGAATTAGTCTATCAATAAATAATGAAGTTGATCTAACTACAATGACTAAAGCAATATCTTACGCAAATACAGTTTGTGTTGAAGCGAAACAAAACAGCGAAGAATTTAGAGCCAAGGCTACTGCAATAGCCTATGCTTCATTATTAAATGACTCTGTAGATTTAAATATCGAATTAATTAAATTAGTATCTGAAACTAAATAACCTATTCTCGAGCTTCATGATTTGCAACAATAACACTTGCACGATCCAGCGCTTTATCTCTTTTAGATTTATAAATCAATCTTTTAATCGCCTGCTCTTCAGGACTCCTAATCATATCGATTTCCTTATCTTCTTCTAGCAATGACATTAAATTGAGAGAGGCGACTGCGTCGTAACGTGCTTTTAAAGTTTTAAGCGCTTCTAAACCCAATTTAACTACGAGCATCAAACATGCCGCTATCATCATCATTGCGACGATCATATCCATAATATTTTTCCTTAATCCATGCATAAAACTTAATAATCAATGGTGTGCTAATAACTACGAGTATTGAAATATTATATATATTCATAGCACCAGAGTAAAAAGTATCCGTATAGTGATAATCAAACTTGTGCGCATCCGGCAGTCTGACTAATTTCAATAAAAAACTAAAGGCCTGTAAAAAACAAATAATTCCAAACTGCCAAGTTATAACTTTTCGATGTTTATAAAAAACAGCGAGTATCAGAACGTAGATAGTGTCCAACCCCACCCAAAAAACATATCTCCAAATCCGATCCGGATCGAAAGATTTAAAATCACATTGAAGAACATAGCTTAGTAAAAAAAATAAAGCGGTAATGAATGCTAGCCTTGCAGGTTTAAAATTTTTAAATGAATAATAAATTCCCACCAAGGATACAGAGTACAAAACATAATAATTAAAAAGTTGTTGTAAACCATAATCAAAACTACATATATTCATTTCCGCTCCTTTTTCTTAAAGTTCTAGTAAGTTAATTTTTCTTACCAGTACCGTCCTTATCATCGCCATTATCTTGACCAGGCATTTTAATCTCCTTTATTAAGTTTAAGAGTTCTTGAAAATGTAAAAAAAATTATTCTGCATTTTAAGTTGATCATTGTCAACAATTGACTAATATAATCTACAAACAAGGCAGGAGCAATTTAACTTTACGCTACATTCAATCATGAGAACCGTTGCTTGTATGTAAGACATGTCTTAAATGACGAAATGGCAAAGCGCTCGTCAGTGTAGGTGACGGTATTATTTGTTAATAGCAATTATCCTGTATTAAATTTTCATAGCGAAGAGAAGTCGTGGACAAAGATAGAGGTAACAGGATAAAGGAGCTCATGACAATTCGCGACATTACGCGCGATGAGATGTCCGCTATATCCGGTTATTCCACAGGAGTAATATCAAATATAAGAAACGGTAGAAATATGAATGTCGAACAACTACTTGTTTTTTGCCAAGTGTTGGAGGTTAGCCCTAACTTTATTCTAGGCTTTGCTTCTAACAAAACAGAAATAGAGCAAATTTCGCATAAACTGCAATCCTCTCAAAACCCTGATTTAATTAGAGTTATATTAGAAATTATCACACTATCAGAATAATAATTCTAATATAAACTACAAAACAATTGACTAAATAAGATTTACGTATAAACTAGTATGTAGATTATGTTCTACATACAGGTGTATCAATATGGATATCGAGAACCAAATAGCCACACACGCTAATTCAGACAACCAGGTAAACATGTCAATGCTTGCAGATGAAAGAGCCGTTGACGATTTATTGATTAATGGCGTTGCTGACTTCTCAGTTGGCGAAGTTGAATTGGATGATGTGTTAAATGGCGTAACTAAAAATAAAGCTCTGGTTTCTATCTTAACAAGATTGATTGCTGGGGACTTGATGGCAATTAGGGATTTAAGAGTATTAACAGCTGGTGCAGCTAACGAAAAAATTCAACATATGGCTAAAGTTAGCCATTAAGAAAACGGCCGCTGTTCTTGGTGGAGTCGCGGCCGCTAACTAACGATAACAAACGTTATCGTACTGACAAACGGAGATTACATCATGGATTTAAAATCTGCAAATATTAATAAGATAATTGATCTTATTTCAAGAGGTGTTACTGCTGCAAACCGCGCAGACGCTGAAATAGGAATATCGTTTCAAGGCAACTTTCTGTGCTTAGTAAGCATTAAACTAGGGCTAAACAAAGCGATAAATCTTGAAGAAGATGAAGCGCCACAGCAGTTATCAACACTACTTAAAGAGTTGCACGCAATAATCCCAATAGAGCAAGCTTACTTTGACTGTGAGCGATCAGGTTCTAACGCACAAGCAAGTCGCGTCATTTCAATATTCTCGAATGAAAGCAAGTTAATCAACAGTTCCACCAATGCGGCTCTTATGCTCCGTTAAGAGCCGCCCCTAACGGGAGTTTAATTATGTTTAGTGTTTATGGAAAAAGTAAGCAAGCAGCAAAAAAAACGGTGGATAAGCTCATGCTTAATAAGAAGAGTAAAATCAGTGTTCAGTTAAAGAAAATGGTTATGGCGTCACAAACTGAAAAGCAACAAGTTGTTGACGCGAAGATCAATGAAGTTTTTCAAACAATGAAGCCGAAGCGATGCACACATGAGTTCAGTACTCCGCATATTGCACAAGAAGCTTATCAATTAATGAAAAATGATACTGACAACTTTGATGATTTAGTGATCATGAAAAAGCGCCCCAAGAAAAACGCAGAGGGCAATCACGTTATAAGCAAGGCGACTCGTAAGCCATTAATGGAATGGGTTCCTTTACATGAAAAAGAGCAAGCGAAAGCTGCTTAATTTAACAAGGTAATAACAATTATGTGGTTTAAGAATATATATTTTTTCGCTTTTACTCGTCCGTTTGAATGGACTCAAGAGCAATTAGAACAGCATTTATCAGAAAATACATTTACACCATGTGCGTCAACTGAAATAGCTCATTTTGGCTGGACTAGTTCACTTGGCAAGCATAGCACCTCATTAACTCACCAGGTGAATGGCAACACTTTAATTTGCGCACGCAAGGAAGAAAAAATACTCCCTGCGCCAGTTATCAAAGACATGCTAGATGAAAAAATCGAACAACTTGAAGTAGAGCAATCACGCAGCGCTACCAAAAAGGAAAAGGAACAATTCAAAGAAGATATTATTTTTGAATTATTGCCTCGAGCATTTTCCCGAGTAACTGATACACACGCATATATTTGCCCTGAGCAGAATATTATTGTTATCAACTCAAGCAGCCGCGGCAAAGCTGAAGATGTACTTGCCCTACTCCGTAAATCACTTGGTACATTGCCGGTAACAACTCCTTCGCCTGAACGCGCACCAGATGAAGTAATGACTGATTGGTTAGTCGAAAATAATTTAAGCGCTAACTTTACTTTGGGTATGGAAGCAGAATTAAATGCTCTTGGCGATGATGGCGCCATTGTTCGCGTTAAAAACCAAGACTTAACCAGTGATGAAGTTAAAACGCATTTAGATGCTGATAAATACGTTACTAAAGTTGCTTTAGAATTTGATGATGCAATGTCATTCATTCTTGGTGATGACTTATCGATAAAGCGTTTGAAGTTTTACGATGTTATCCAGGAGCAAAACGACGATATCGATAGTGATGATGTTATTGCCAAACTAGATGCTGACTTTGCATTAATGGCCGGTGAATTAAATCGAATGATAAGTAACTTGTTGGGCGAATTTAGCTTAAATGCTAATGATTACTTAGAAGGTAATCACCAAGAAGTAGAGCTTCAATCGAAACAAATTCCTGATTCAGACTCAGATTCAGAAAAGGACAGTCTTTACAATGATGCTGTCGATTTTGTCAAAGAATCTCGTCGAGTTTCAATATCAAGCATTCAACGTAAGTTCTGTATTGGTTACAACCGCTCTGCTCGTATTGTTGAGCAAATGGAAATTAACCAAATTGTGAGCAAGCTATCAAATAGTGGCTCGCGTGAAGTTTTAATCGCTGCATAGCACAATCTTTGGTGGAGAGAATTATGCAATCACAACAAGCAACAAACATCGAGCAAGCATTACCGCTTGCTGATGCTATCAATCAATTGGTTACCTCTTATGAAGCTGACGCATTAGAGGCAAACAACCTGGTTGATGATTTAGCGAAAAGCGAACAAGAAAACACATTTTTAAAGCTTCAATTAAACAACATGCAAAAGCGTCTTGATGAAGTTATTGATCAGAATGAACAACTGGTAGAAGCACGTAGAAGTGACGAGACTGAGCTTGATGATTTCAACAAGAAAGTGAAATCAGTTATTAATGACATGAAAAAGTGCACACAAGAGCGTGATCAAGCCCTACGTGAAAAAGCACAAATAGAAACAAAACTTAATGATGCTTTATTGACTATCGCTTCATACAAAGAACTTGGCTCTCCTAAAAAAATACGCAAACAGCGTAAAGATTACCAAGAGCGCATTACTAAACATCTTGCAGCTGAAACGCAGCATAAAATTGAAATTAAAAAGTATCGCCACTCAATCACCTTAGCTGAAAATGAAGTTAAAGAAATCACCGGTCGTTTACGTGAAATCGATATGACTGAAGCGTACAACAAAAACGGCGAACACCTTTGGTTATTCCCTAAGGTAATGCAAATTCAATCTCGCGGCATGACTGGCAAAGAAATCGTTATGTTGTACATGAATGACGATGGCCGTGGCGCGTTAATGTCAATCAATGATGATGGTGAAATTGAAATGGGCAAAGCCCCTATTCGCCCTAAAACATCAACAAAAGCTCATGCTGGCATGTTACTTCGCAAATTCAAAAGTAACGGCTGGACAGTACACACAGACGATTTAGCAGTGATAGGTGGTTAAGATGGCTGATTATATTCAAACTTTATTAGATACAAAGCTTAAACGCTTGCACAGTGCTGCAGATGTTTGTGACGAATGGCGCACTCCTGACCTTGAATTTTTAGGCATCCAAGATATTTTTGGTAATGGCTTGTTCAGTATCGATTTATTCACTGATGGCACTATTAACAGCAAATGCCCGTTATTTTTTACAGCTCAAGATAATGCTTTGAAGCAAGACTGGGGAAAATACTGCAAAGAGCAAGGTGTTGCATTAAATGCTTTTGCTAACCCTCCGTTTTCAAAGCCTCATAAAGGCAAACTTCCAGACGGTTCAACGTGTACCGGCTTAGATGAAATTATGGCGAAAGCTCATGCTGAAATGTTATTAGGTTTACGTTCAGTTTGGTTTGTTCCTAATAATCCTGAAGCTGATTGGTTTCCGCATCGTTTATCAAAGCGCCCTGCCTCTGCCGTTTATAAAGTGGTTAATGGTCGCGTTAGTTTTGACACTCCTGAATGGTACAAGCAAGACCCTGATGGCACTAAACCAAGTTCAAGCCGTGGTGGAATGGCTGTAATCATTTTTGATCCAAACCATGAAGGGATACAAATTGACGATGTTATTTCTCGTCAAGAATTACGTGAACGTGGTCAGTTAGTTTTAGATGCAAGGGAGGCAGCATAATGAAAATATCTAACGATGCGCTTATTCAAGCTATTTGGACTTACCAGTTAAAAACACTGAGCAAAGGCGTTTTACATCACTATGTTGGTGGGAAGTTCGGTGTAGTTGATACAGGCTGGTTTCTAAATGCTTCAGGTATTCATACATGTGAACGTCATTTAATAACTGACAAGCTAGGCAAGCAGCAAGTATATAAGCGAATTCGAGATTTAATAAAGCTGAACTATATAGATTGGGCTCATAAACCGAATACGTTTTTCATTGAAACCCTGCAAGCTAAACAAGCATTTGCTTCAGCTCGTGATTTTTGGTTATCCAAAGGTGTTCCTACTGGCTTTATCGATGGAAAAAGCCAGTGCGTGCCATTAGAAAATCATTCTGAATTAGTCAATCAATGCTTTGAATTATTAAAGTTGCAGCATGGCTCTGTGAACTGGAATCAATTAGAAAAAAAGGTGGCAGCATAATGAATCAAGCAATGGCATTTTTCACCCCTAAAGATTTGTACGAGCGCTATCAGATCACTAGCTCTACTTTAGAGCGCTGGATCAGCAATAAGGAATTTCCGAGAGCCTTTAAAGTTGGTCAAACTCGTCGTTTCAACATCAAGCAAGTTGAAGCTTGGGAGCAACAACAGCAAGAGCAAGCAGCTTAACAGGAACATTCCATGAATTTTTACTATCAAATTAAGGGAAAAGAACCAATTTCAGGATTAGGAAACTGGAACTGGCCTCCATTGTTCAGCGGAATGGTTACGGCCGACAGCAAAAAGCATGCTAGATGCCTAATTGAAGACGAATACGGCAGAAAATTCCCGTTACGTGTCCTAAAGAAAGATCTGGAAAACGAGCATTATTTACTAAACATCAGAGAAGTATCTGACGATGATCATAAAACGTTAGGCTTGTTCGAAATGCGACAATGCTCTGAATGTGAATCAAAATTTAGAATTATTGATAAATATAATGATGAACATGAAACTAACAAAGGAGCCGAATTTTGCAGTAGAAATTGCGCCCAGCTAACCAAAGCGCGAACATCTTATAAAACCCCTACTGAATTAGATGGCAACGGTTCTGCGGTCATATATAAGATAACAAACACAAAAACTGAACTAGTTTATATTGGCAAGACAACGCAGGTTTTTACTCTTCGTTGGTATCAACACTTTTACCAGAACGGCAGCTGTAAATTTCATGAAGCGATCAACAACTCCAACCTAGAAGATTGGACATTTGAAATTATTGAAATAGTAAAACCATCAAAAAGCGATGTTCCGGGTGAATATGTAAGAAAGCGAGAGGCGTATTGGATCGACTATTATGACTCGATTCAAAATGGCTACAATTCTGTAGCCGCTTAAGCCTAAGGGAATCTAATGCACTGTCAAAATCATACGCCTTGCCCAACAGGATATTTAGATTGGCATGATTGGGCTAAAAAAATGAATAAAACTCACAGGCAAACGAAATGCTTAAATTGCAATAAATATGCGATTTGGGTTCCAAAGAAATGTAAGGAGTAATTTGATGTATCCATCACAAATGAAACCCCAAGGAAAATATAATTTTGTAAATCAACCTGAGCGCTTGCTTTACATTGGTAAAAATTTTAGTGGTAACGGTTACTGGCACCAATTTGAAAAAGTCGGTGAGCAAGGTATTTGGTGTGAACTATTAGATTCAGACCTTCATATGATTGAAGAAACACAGGGGTAACTTGTAGTAAAAATGAACGTTACAGATGAAGCGCATCTTGAAAATAATAATCGACCAGTTTCACCGGCTGGAACTGGCCCTTAAATAAGTTGGAAAAATATGGTCACAATAAAATTCAAAAATATCGGTCATAGCAACGCTAATTTTGAGCGACAAGTAAATGGCGATATAACCGAAGATTACATTCTTGAACAAGTAAAACCTCATTGTGGTTCTCGTAACCTCGAAGCGCTACTTCATAAAGATCGTAAAAGCGGAATCATCTTAGGCGGCTTTCACCAAATCGGTGAATTTGAGTTTAGTGAAGCCATTCATTAATTAGATTGGAATAAAAAATATTATGGAATTAAAACCTTATCAAGTCGGTGAGAACGATATCGTATTAGCTGAAAATGAACAAAAAGCCATTGAATTTCTAAAAGAATATTCTGGCTGTTTCGATAAAGATGAACAATTAGATGTTGAGGATTTATCACCGCGTTTAGATATGAAATTAATGTCTGAAGATGGTGAGTTCTTCAGTACGCTAGGTGACTATATTGCGGATATGAAAGAACCTCAATATGTCGTTGGCTGGGAATAGTGGAATAAACATGGCTCCCGATATTTGCAATAAATGTTATAGACATCGCGGTGAGTTAAAGTCGAATGATTGCGATCATGAGCCTAGAATCTGCCCTCATTGCAAAGAGCCAGAGAAAGGTATTCCGATTGACGCTAGATACTGTCAATTTTGCGATCATTTGATGAAAAGTGATTTGGTGATTAATGAGTAAAAAAGAAAGTATTGTTATTGTTGGTGCTGGTGGTTTAGCTATTTCAAAAGCTTTAAAAAGTAAATTAGAAAAAGAATACAACTGCGAAATCGTAAATGCGAATACAGATAGACCTAAAAAAGTATTGGTTTGTGAAGACTTTTCCTTACCCTGTTCTGTTATCCATGAATTGAAAGAACTTCCGCATGACTCCATGATCATTCCATTTAATGATCATGGCAGCTATCGACGATTTGAAAAGCGTGACAAGCGTAAGAATTTTAGAAACTAACTACACAACTTTTAATTGTTTCTTCAGCATTTTTACTTGTTTTTTAAATTCTTTTGCATGGCCGTCATGTTTGGCTTTCGTTAAGCCTCCTTTATCAGAATAAAATGTTTGCTCCCTTTTTTTAGCAAGCAACTCTCTAAGCTTATCTGAATACTTATCCTTTTTATCTTCTTGGTACCTTGTACACATCCAATCTGATGCTAGCACGGTAAACTGAATAAAATACCTTGGATTGGTTTCCTGTCTATTTTCAATAAACTGGTGGCATTGACGGTAGAGACCAATCACAGTGGTACCAAATACTTTATATATATACCGTTCTTGATACATACCAGTGTGAATTGACCTAGAGCATTGCTCCCAAGTATTTAGGATGTTAGCAAGTTTATAAAAATCGTCAGTATTTGCTTTGGACAAGGCAACTAATTCGTTAGGTTTTTTTGAAAAAAGCCACTTGATATCATCAGCGTACTTCTCATTATTTGATAAGGATATTTCAAAATCTATTGAATTTTTTTCTCTAGATATTTTACGTTGAGTAACAATTCCCCATAACGCCACTGACGCAGCAATCAAGACCTGGTGATCCGTAATAAATCCCAACAACTTAACCAAGTATTCCAATTTCACCTCCATTTAAAATTAAAAAAGGTGAGTTGTCACTCACCTTTCTAAACGAAAAAACGCTTAATGCTGCTTAATGATCTACGCCCCAGTCCTGCTCCGAACGTATGAATTTATTAAATTTCATTTCCATATTACTCTCCAATAATTTTATAGTATTAACGTTTTAATTCATTATTTAGGTTGCGCACTATATATAAAACAATAAAATAGCGCAAGATTTTGTACAATTTAGTTACAAATAACTAAGGCAGTAAAGTTAACTAAATTGACTGAATATACATTACAACAACTTTTGTAATAATGTCCACCCTTCTATTATATGAGCCCATTTATATAAATATAGTTCAAAATTTTAAAAATATATTTCATTATTACTTGTCAATAAAATTAACCTTACGCTTTCAACTGACTCAGTTCAACCACATTTTCATCATTAACTTGCCACTGCTCTAACTTATCAACCCATACACCAAGCCAGTGATCTAAATCTGGTAGCATTTCAGAACGGTTATAAACTGCCATGGTTCCACGCATAACATGGCCTAAAAGTTTCTCAGTTACATGTGGAGGGCAACCCATATCAGTTAACCTGGTCGCAATAGTTCGCCTAAAATCATGCATAGTCCAATGGTTCATATTTAATTCATTAACAATAGAACCTGATATTTTAGATAACGATGATGAATTAACCGGCTTAATTATGCTGCGCCGATTTGTCAGTAAATATTCTTTGTTAGTGCCAATGGTAAATAAGCGCTCTATATAAGGTACAATTTTTTCAGGTATTGGTCTGCGCAATGGTTTTGTTATTTTACTGCCACGCATGGTACCGCCTTTCAAATTTTCTTTAGGAACTAACCATAGGCGATCTTTTAAATCAAAATGGCTACGCTTAGCTAATGCCAGTTCATTAACACGGCAACCGAAAACCATACATAAACGAACAACTATTTCATTACGCTCTTCTAGGCTTGTATTTGGCAATTCACGAAGAATAAAACCAAGCTCTTTTGGATCAAGCGCCCTTTCCTTTGGCGCATATCGCTCGCAATAATTTGATGGTTTCAACGTTTCAAAATCAGATCTAATTGCCACACCTGACGAAATGCAATAACGCATTACGGTTCGCAGCTCTGAAATACAAGTGAGCCCATAACCACCACTATTGTTTTTAGAAATACCTTTATATAAGTTACCCCAATCAACAGCGCTCATTTGCTCAACATTAATACGTAACCATTCTTTAGGTATAAGGCCATTGAAAGCGTCTATTGTTGACTGCGGATCTTTACGGTTTTTTAGCGCGTTATTTTCATACCAATACTTAATTGATTCACCAACTGTTAACGCTTTAAAACCAGACGAGAGCAAACCTCGCTGTCTTGGATCTTGACCTTTATCAATCCACTCCTGATCTTCTTCTGCTTTTGCCCGGGCTTGTTTTAATGTCATTTCAGGAAAGTTACCAATTTTATAACGAGATAACTTGCCATTGATCACGGCTTTTATTTGGAAGGTAATTTTACCTTTTGGAGAAATTCGCGCATACAAGCTCGAATCATCATCTTTGATTTCACTTGGTCCCGTGTACGGCTTACCATACATGGCCTCAAGTTTTTTATGACTTATGGACATTCTATAGCCTCTTGCATTTACCAAATTTGATATTTTTATTTACCAAATTTAAAAAATAACGATTTGGTAAATAAATTGGTAAATATAATCTTGAATTAAAGCGGTAATGATTGAATCAAAACGGGTGCAATGAAACGTTCAAAATCGCTAAAAGTGGTTACTTTCCAGTAGAGTATAGAATAAAGAAATATAAAAAGGAATGGGGTTGGGTTGAAGTGGGTTTAGCTAGTTAACTAATGGATCATCAACTGTAATAGTTGCTTTACTTCGGTTTGAAAACCATGAACTTCTTTTTGTGTCTCAGACATCTGAAAAACTTCCTACTTTAACGAACATAAAATATTTGGTTATTGTGAGTTATAAATGCGATTACTCACTCGATAGTTAACATGTGGGGATAGTGAAAATATTTTCAAGAAAAAATGCGAAATAACTTTAAATTTTACCGCCTATTTAAATTTTCCAGTGCTCGTATCATAAATAACTCATTTATATTGATTGCTAGATATCATATATAACCGTTAATGATTTGCTATCACTTTGCATGGCTCGTAAAGTACGCGCAGAATTAACATTTATAATCAACAAGGACGAGAATGCTATTAGATAGAAACAACAATGCCGCTATTTTGCTTGCTGGAATTTGTGCATTAATTGTTGGAGTAGGCGTGGCTCGATTCGCCTTTACGTCTCTGTTGCCAGCTATGCTTAGTGATTATCTCAATATTTCTTTTGCTGGCTTATTAGCATCTGTTAATTACCTCGGTTACTTATCTGGTTCTATATTTTCTATTTTTATTAAGAATATTCATGCCAAAGTGAAATTTTTTCGATTAGGCCTAATTTTATGTGTTGTCACCTCAATAATCCTCGGCGTCGTTGAAAATAATACCCTATGGTTTATTGCGCGATTCTTAGCTGGTTTTGGTGCTGCCATGGCATTGGTTGTTGGCTCTGCTATTGTTATGTCAAAGTTAAAAAACACCAATAAAACTAAAGCCATGGGTATACATTTTAGTGGCCTAGGTTTTTCTATATTAGTGTCAGATTTATTGATGCGATTAGTATTTCAACACTCAGGAAATTGGCAAATCGCTTGGCTTGTTCTTGCTACTGTTGGTGCCTTACTGTCTTGCTATTGTTGGTATATTTTAGCCTTTGATAAACACCCTAATGAACAGCCTCTCCAACACAAATTGGGTCGATCTTTGTTTAATCCACTAATCATTGTTTTGGCCGTTGCCTACTTTACTGAAGGTGTAGGTATGGTTGTACAAGCTACCTTTTTGCCCGACATTGTAAATTCTTTGCCAGGTTTATCAGGTTATGGAGGCTATGCATGGTTGGCTGTTGGTATCGCGGGGATTCCATCTTGTGTTATTTGGATGCGCTTAGCACATAAATTTAACAGTATTGAAATTATGATAATAGCGATGGCACTACAAGTTATCGCTATTATCATTCCAATATTTTCAGCCAATATATATTTAAATTTACTCAGTGGCATTTTATACGGCGGTACTTTTATTGGTTTAGTCGCTTTATTTATGAATTTTGGTGGTCAGCTAGCAGGTAAAAACCCCGTTTTCGCCATGGGAGTTATTACCGCTGCTTACGGTGTTGGACAAGTATTAGCGCCACTATATTGTGTTGCTTTGATCGAATATTTTGGTAATTATAACGCCGCTCTTTATTTAACCGCTTTTATTGTTTGTTGTGGTATTTTACTTTTAAAGTATGCAAAAAAGAACTTAACCAATCATAATCAAATCGCTACATCTTTGTAGCAATTAAACTTACCAAAAATGCTACAAAATAAGGCACAGGTATGAAAAAAATAACATTAATATTGCTTACATTTATTGTTGCTTTAATGCTAGCTCAAAATACTTTAACAACAGAAATTAAGCCTAAAAGAGAAATCGTATTAGAAAATGAGCAAGTGCAAGTTGTACGCTTAACGTACCCTGCAGGCACCGAATCAGGAATGCATACTCATGCCTTTGCTCATCGAGTAGTGTATTTTGTTAAGGGTGGTACATTAACCTTAATTCCTCAAGACACCACAAAGAAAAGTGTAAAGCTTCAAGCTAACGACGGACAAACATTGTTTTTACCTGCTACAACTCATAACGTGAGAAACACTGGTAATAGTGAAATTATCATCGTAGAGACTGAACTAAAATAGCTCATTTTATTTTTATAGCTCAAGACTATTCAACCAACTTTTAGTGTTGCTTGCTCACTATGTGGCAAAGGTATAGTAATGCTAAATGTTGTGCCATTTTCGTTTGACGAAACAACCCGAATGTCACCGTTATACTCCTCTTTAATGATTTTATAACAAATAAAAAGCCCTAATCCTGTCCCCTGCCCAACTGACTTCGTGGTATAAAATGGGGTAAATATATCTTTTAAATTCTCAGCAGCTATTCCACTACCACTAATCTCTATAACTACTTCAGAGTTATTACTGTAACTTTTAATTTTAACAATACTTTCATCTGGACTTGCCTGAATTGCATTGTGCAACACATTCATGATTACCTGATTAATTTTGCCACTAACACCGTAAAGCAAAGGCATAGCTTCCAACTGTAAATCTAATTGGCAGTGACCCTTTATTTCTCCACGCAGTAAATTAGCGCTAGCTCGAACCGCTTCATTGACGTCAAAATAATCATGTTGTTTTTCTTCAGTGCGAACATAACCACACAAATCTGCAACAATATTTTTAATGCGTATTAGTCCGTCAGTCGTTTCTAGAACAATACACCTCATATCCTCCAGCATCATTTGATATTCGTTAGAACTAATATGACTTTTACTATTTTCTTCCATGACTTTGCATGACATTGAGCGATTATTTACGTTTTTGATTTCTCGCACATAATCTGCCATTACTGACATATTACTTAAGGAAAACCCTAAGGGGTTATTGATTTCATGAGCAATACCTGCAGCGAGTAAACCTACTGATGCCATTTTTTCTGAGTGAACAAGGGTTTCTTGGTTTTGCTTTAATTGACTAATCGTAAATTCAAGTTGCATGTTCGATTCTTTCAATTGCTTTTTCGCTTGATGCAATTGAGAACAGGTAATTGCAGAAACAATACGCGGTGACGCAATTTTCGCGATAACCTGCAATAACCGCATATCTTCTTCTGTATAGTAATCTAACGTAGCCGACTCAGTATCGATAATAGCGATAGTTTCCCCTTCATACAGCACAGGAACCGTTAGCTCTGATTGCCCAGAGAACTCATCCCAAATGTAACGTTTATCATTTTGCGTATTGGGAATTATTTCAGCGATACCTGTTTGTGCAACGTAGCCTACAATTCCCTCACTTAAATTTATCTCAATTTCATTTAAGAGCTGTCGGCATTCGGGATTTTTCACGCCAAAAGCAGCCTTTTGTTGCAGTGTATTCCCCTTTTTTAAATAAATAACACAATCATCAAACGCTAAAGTTTCACCTATGGTTTTTGCAATTGACCATAGTAAATCATCAATGGTTGCCGCTTTTATCATGGCAGACGCAAAATTATCTATTTTATCCAGATCTGACATAGCTTCCTCACTTGCGAATTGCAACGCATTTTGCAAAAAACTAGTTTAAATCGTTGCAAATATCCCTATTAAGCTCAGTTAATTTCAAGTTTTTGTTGTTTATTAAGAGAGAATCAAGTTGTATGCCAGAAGAGCAGTACTGTTTAAGAAGGTATTAATGCCACGCTTTATTCATGTAGATAAAAAATTTACTAAAGAAACAAAACTCAATCGGCATAACAGTGCTAGCAGTGGCCTTTATTGCCTATTGAGTTTAACTTTGGTCAGCTGTTAAAAGCTCACTTCCTCGCCTTCATTAAGAATATGCAAAGGAATTGTCGAGTTCAGTTGTTTATGCATTTTTAATAATCGAAGTAATGGTGAATGCGAGCTGCGGTCACCCATTTTCCAACTGTTATTACCGTAGCCCCAGGGAACCATAACTTTACAATTTAAATCTTCAGCAGCAAGAAGTGCATCTTCAGGGGTCGTATGAACATAGCGATACCATTCGCCGTCTTCAGGATGAAAGTATGAGGCTATTGGCAATAGGCACACGTCCATATCGCCATAGCGTTGTTGAATATCTTTAAAATGTTCCGAATAACCAGTATCACCAGCAAAAAATATTTTTTGTCCTTTATGCTCTATCACCCAACCGCCCCATAGTGTAGCGTCATTATCTTCATATAAAAAAGGCACCCAGATACGGTTACTAAAGTGGTGTGCTGGTACAAATCTTATTTCAAAATCTGCTAATGATTTTTTCGAATACCATGACATTTCATTAATACGATAACCGTCATCAGGAAAGTGCTCTCCAAACCCTAATGGCGTGAAATATTCTGCATTATTGCCTATGGTTTCAATATCGCTTTTGCTGAAATGATCATAATGAATATGAGAATAAAGAACTGCATCTACATCTGGTATTTCTTCATTCGTTAACCAACGCGGTTCATTGCGATAAAAGCCAACAGCCAATTTAAATGCTAAATCAACCGGCCAATCAAATTGTTTACTGACTGGGTCAAGTAACAGCCGAGTACCGTCTGAGCTTTCGATATAAAAACTGGCATGACCAAGCCAACGAATGGTGAGTTCAGTATTTAACTTAATTGATAAATTTTCACCAATATAGCGACAATTTTCTGCGGGAGATTCACATTCAACCAGCGGTGAAGGCTGATAACAATTTTCTTCACAAGTAACAGGGTAGTCATATTTCTTGGGGTAAAGATTTGAAAAACGTGAGGATTCAGCTGAATTCTTTTTGTGATTAATAACTGAGCTCGACTGCTCAACATGAGTAATCTGGTTTTTTGTACTACAGCCAACAACTAGAAAAAAACTCATTAATACGCTAATTTTTTGCCAATTAATCATTGAAGCTGATATTTCCTTATTTTTACAAATTAAAAGCCATAATCGAAAATGGCAATAAAAAACCAGACGACCTAGTAATAAAACTTCTGATTTTTTCTCAAATTAGAAGTTGTAATTTTTACGTCCAGACAGTGCATGTGACAAGGTATTACCGTCAACATATTCCAGTTCACCGCCAACTGGAACACCATGCGCAATACGCGAAATATTGACACTATAAGCTTGGCTTAATTCAGCAATAAAGTGTGCTGTAGCCTCACCCTCTACCGTTGGGTTAGTCGCTAGAATCACTTCATTAAATTGCCCTGTTGCTAATTGCTGTTCTAAGACATCTAAGCCAAGATCATCTGGACCAATACCATCAAGTGGTGATAAATGTCCCATTAAAACAAAATAGCGTCCTTGAAATTCTCCAGTTTGCTCAATAGCAATCACATCAGCAGGTGTTTCAACAATACATAACTGCGTGGCAATTTTTCGCTTTGGACTCTGACAAATATCGCATAAAGCCTCTTCGGTAAAATTTCGACACTGTTGGCAATGACCAATATTTTCCATAGCACGCCCTAAGGTTTTCGAAAGCTTACTTCCACCTTTGCGATTTCTTTCTAGTAAGTGAAATGCCATACGTTGTGCTGACTTTGCACCAACACCCGGTAAACATTTGAGTGAATCAATAAGCTCTTGAACTAACGGACTAAATTTCATTGTGACTCTTTAAACTTGCAATAAATACAACACATACTGGTGAAGCCAATAACTTTTAAGACAAATAAACGCCTTACTGAGCCAACAAACAGTATGAAAAAAGCAAGTTTAGCATTGGCTATAAAATTTTATAATCATTAATTAAAAAGATTTTCTTTACCATTCGGGTCTCTAATTTCACCTAAACCAGCAAAAATTCAGTATCATGGTTAGCAATTAAAGTATTGATTTATCACGTACCAATATATCTTTCTTATTAAGGACATTTAATGCTATTAAACATCTTTATCACTCTAGTGTTATTGTTCTGCACATTTATTGCTTTACAACGAATGTTTAAACTACCAAAAAACATTTGGTTATTGTTTTTAATTCAGCCACTTGTCATGGCAGCCTCACCCGTTATTGTTTTTATCGGTGGCATCTTATCAACCAGTATGGGCGCTGATCCTGCTCTAGTAACATTACCGGTAACTGTGATGATCCTTGGTGTTGCAAGTGCAGCAATTCCCGCGGCTCTTTTAGCGAAGGCCAAAGGTCGACGTTTTGCCACATATACCGGGTTTAGTATTGGCTTGCTAGGCACGCTACTGGCGATGTTTTCAGCATTAAAAGCGAGTTTTGAAATTTTTGTTTTTGCCAGCTTACTCTTTGGTGCAAGTACTGCATTTATCCAACAATTGCGTTTTGCCGCTATTGAAAGTGTTAGCAACAGCAAAGATGTACCAACGGTGCTATCAATATTAATGCTAAGTGGTATTTTTTCAGCCTTTCTTGGCCCTGAGATAGCAGTAACCGCAAAAGACTGGCTAAGTTCACCACATGGTTATGCGGGCTCTTTTCTGTTTCTTGCCGGCTTGTTCGTACTTGCTATGTTGCTTATGGTTAACTTTAAGAACCCTGAAATTCATCACAACGAAAATCAAGGTGAAACTAGGCCTTTAGCTGAAATTATTAAGCAACCTATCTTCGTTATCGCTATTCTTTCCGCTGCGATAGGTTTTGCTTTAATGAGCTATTTAATGACCGCAACACCGCTCAGTATGCACCATATTCACGGTCATAGTTTAAGTGATACCAAGTGGGTAATACAAAGTCATATTGCGGCGATGTTCATTCCATCATTATTTACTGCTTGGCTGGTAAAGCGTGTCGGATTAAAGACTCTATTACTACTAGGCACAGTTATTTATGCATTAGTCACACTAGTAGCATTTTCTGGCGAACAAATTGTACATTACTGGTGGGCGCTCATTCTACTTGGTATCGGTTGGAATTTTTTGTTTTTAACTGGCACGTCTTTACTGCCACAAAGCTACCGCCCTTCCGAGCGACATAAAGTTCAAGCTATTAATGACTTTATCATTTTTGGCTTTCAAGCGACGGCATCGTTACTCGCTGGCTGGGTACTTTTCAAAGCCGGTTGGCACTTTGTTGTTATTACCAGTTTACCGTTTATTGTTATTTTATTTGTTGTGAGTTGGTTTTATTACCGAAAAAATACCAAGCTTATAAATACCAACGCGGATAAGTCCTTAAAGGAATTAAATTCTTGAGTATATTGCCCATAGTTCAGCGCGGAGCGCCAGTGCTAACCCAGACAGCACTCGCAGTTGAAAACATACACGCGAAGGATATAAAGCAGCTAATTAACGATCTTACCGTCACGATGAATGATGCAAGCGGTGTTGGTATTGCAGCGCCACAAGTTGGCAAGAGCTTACGTGTATTTTTAATGTGCTCGGCACCAAGTGAACGTTACCCTAATGCCCCTTTATTACCGCTAACGGTGGTAATTAACCCTGAAATCATCTCAACAAATAACCAACAAGCATTGGGCTGGGAAGGTTGTTTAAGTGTAAAAAACAAACGTGCACTTGTGCCAAGGTACACTGTTATTAAAGTAAGTTACTTTGATGAAACAGGACAAAAGCACCTACAAACCCTAAGCGACTTTATTGCTCGAATATTTCAACATGAACTTGATCACCTCGATGGTATAACGTTTGTCGACCGGCTCAACAACGAACCTGACGCGATAACTAAACAACAGTGGCAAAAAATGCAGTCTATAGCATAAGCTCTTTTACTTTCGGTTGGCTTAAAAAGAGCTGAGGGCTTGCCGTTGCCCCATATGCACCTGACTGTAAAACAGCGATAACATCGCCGATTTCCATTGATGGCAAATCAACCTTATTGGCTAATATGTCTAATGGCGTACATAAAGGCCCAACAATATTAACGGTTTCAAGCACATTACTTTCTATATTACGTGGCGTGACAACAGGATAGTTTTTACGAATCACTTGACCAAAATTACCTGAATTAGCTAAATGATGATGCATGCCGCCATCGGCAACTAAATACGTTACCCCACGAGAATCTTTTTTATCAACAATGCGTGTTAAGTAAATACCAGCTTCTGCAACTAAATATCTTCCCAGTTCTAAGTGTATTTCTTTAAACTCAATTAGCCGCTGATATTTTTCAACCAATTGTGCTAAATGGCTAACAACAGGCTCGAGGGTTAGTGCTTTTTCATTAGGGAAGTAGGGAATACCGAAGCCTCCTCCAATATTCAAATGACTTATCTTTATACCTGTATACTGAAGTAATTGATAAGCTAGCTCAAAAGTATTAGCTTGCGCTTGCATTAACGCTTCAACATTTAAGTTTTGCGAGCCAGTAAAAATATGCAGTCCTTTGACATTAACTTTATCAAGGTCAACTGTTTTCAACATTTCAGTGATATTTTCAGCATCAATACCGAAAGGCTTTGAGCCACCCGCCATCGACATACCAGAGTTTTTTAGTTCAAAACTTGGGTTAACCCTAAAAGCTATGTTTGCTCGACGTTGCTGGTGCTGGGCAATAGTATAAATACACTCAAGTTCATGTTTTGACTCAACATTGATGATGACACCACTTGCAACAGCAGCATGTAAGTCTTGTGCTAATTTACCTGGCCCCGCGAAACTAATTTTTGTTGGCTCCATACCGCTAGATAAAGCTAAAACAAGCTCTTGATGAGACGCAACATCAAAGCCATCAACATAATTCGCCATTTGCCCAACCAACGGCGCATAAGGATTAGCTTTAATCGCATAATGAATTTTCACCGCCTCTGGTAACATTGAACTCAATGTTTTAACCCTGTCGGCCACCTTTAATTTATCATATACATAGCAAGGGGTTCCGCCAGCAATGGCAATGATATCTTCTACGGTTTTCCCGGCAAAAACGAGTTGATTGTTTTTAATGTTAAGTCGATGGTGAATATCATGGGTTTTCATTTTTAAGACCTTCACTGCGTTCTATCTGAGTTGCAGTTTCTCTAAATAAATTTTCGTATTTTGCCTTCCAATAATTTCGCTCAAACTTGTTGTTAGCATTTCTTGGTAATGAATTCTCAAACGCAATATGCTTAGGTAACATATAGTTAGGCAGTAATGTTAAACACGCTTCTAATACATTTTTTTCTGTTAACTTGTCGGACTTAGCAACAAGGATAGCCACCAATGCTTGCCCTAATACGGGATGAGGTACGCCAATAACAATTGCTTCTTTGATTTCATCAAATAAATAAAGTGTGTTCTCGACTTCATCAGGGCTGACGCGATAGCCAGATGTCTTGATCAAATCATCTTTGCGGCCAATAAAATATAAATAGCCTTGCTCATCTTTTTTAACGATATCGCCCGACCATACAGCGCTCTCCACTAACGGTACTTGCGACAGTGCATTCGGAACCGGTTTAAAGCGAAGCTTGGTTTTCTCGACATCATTCCAATAACCTTGACTAACCAGTGCGCCTCTATGAACAAGCTCTCCATGCTCATGCGGCTGGCATTCAATTCCTTCCTCATTAATGACCGAGATTTGTGCGTTAGGAATAGCAAGACCAAATGATTCTGGTCGAATATCAACCTGCTCAGGCGGCAAGTAACATGAGCGAAACGATTCAGTTAACCCGTACATTAAATAAGGCTTGGCATGCGGCATTTTTTGTCTGAGCGCAGTTAATGTCGATGTAGGCATAGCGCCACCTGTGTTACAAAAATAGCGAATATGCTTGCCAACATCTACTGGCCAAACCTGTTGCGCCAGTTTAATCCACAGTGGTGGTACAAGTGCCAACGTTGTAATGTTTTGTTGTTTTATCGTTTCAAATAAATCCTTTTCGAAGAAATACTCATCCATATAACAACTTGCGCCAATTAAGAAGCAAATGGTGAGCTGACTAAAGCCATAATCAAAACTAAAAGGTTGAATGGCCGCCATAACATCAGTGCTTTTACAGGGTAAATACGCAGCAACACTTTTCGCGCCCATAACAAGGTTACGATGACTTAAAACAACACCTTTGGCATTACCAGTACTACCTGAAGTATAAAAAATAGCGGCAATGTCGCTATCGATAAGGTCAGAGCGATTTTCCGTATTACATACGGCTTTACTTCCTAACTTTAAAAAATGTTCCCATGAAGTAATACTTCCTCCTTGATAACTCGCTTCATTCTTGCAAACCTCATCTACAAGAATAATGTGTTCTATTGCAGCTAAATTATTCAAAACGGTACTTTCAAATAATGGCTGGGCAATAAGCTGTTTCAACCTTGCTTTGTTGGTAATGAGTATTTTTGCCGTGCTGTCGTGCAAAATATGTGAAACTTGTCGTGCTTTTAAAGTAGGGTTAATAGGAATAAAAATCCCCCCTACCGTACTAACTGCAAAGTAGCTAATAACCGCCTCTTTTACTTTTGGTAAATAAATAGCCACCCTTTCGTGCTTACTGGCACCAAGTTGAACTAAAGCATTAGCAGCGGTTTCAACGGCTAACTGTAACGCTTGATACGAAGTCCATTTATTCTTACTTCCTAAGGCATTTTTGCTAGGGTTTGTTACGGCAGATTTTTCTAGTAGTTGATGTAATAACATAGTGTTTCTAGTTTTCACTTTGAGTAAATTGTTGTTGGTGCATTTGATAGTAGCTACCGCGGTTTTTCATAAGTTGGCTATGAGTGCCACGTTCAACAATAGAACCTTTATTAAAGACCAGAATTTGGTCGGCCTTTTCTATTGTTGATAGTCGATGCGCGATGATCAGCATGGTTTTACTTGCTCCCAAACGCATAAAAGCTTGCTGGATTAAGAACTCAGATTTATTGTCGAGTGCCGAAGTAGCTTCATCTAAAATAACAATAGGTGCGTCTTTTAACATGGCTCTAGCAATTGCAATACGCTGGCGTTGACCACCTGACAGTAAGCAACCATTTTCACCAATAACAGAATCAAGCCCATACGGTAATGCATTAGCAAAAGACATAACATTGGCCTTTTCAGCAACAACCTCTAGCTCTGTCCGAGAAACATTACGCTTGCAACCAAAAAGAATATTGTTCGCTAAAGTGTCATCAAACAGCACAATTTGTTGTGAAACTATGGCAATGTTGGCGCGTAATGATGCCAAACTATATTGTTCTATTGGCACATTATTAATGAATATTGACGCAGTAGGCGCCTGATAAAGCCGCAAGAGTAAATTAGCCAATGTCGACTTACCGCTGCCTGTTTCACCAACAACTGCAACAGATGTTTTTGCGGGAATGGTGGCTGATATACCTGTTAAAGTTTGCTGTGAACTATTTTCATAACAGAAATTAAGCTGCTTAACGCTAATACTAAAACTTGCTCCTGTTAACTGTTTATCACCAGTATCATGCTCAACTTCCTGATCAAGCAATTCAAAAATACTTAACGCTGCAGTAATACCGCGCTGCAATTGTTGATTCACTGTGGTTAGTTGCTTTAATGGCCGTAGTAAAGAACCAATAGCAAATAGCACCATAGTAAAAGTACCAGCGGTTAACTCTTCAATAATATGCTCACTACTTGCTAACAACAAAACGGCAGCAATAGAAAATGACGCAATAAGTTGCACCGTAGGGTTACTCAATGCACTTGCTGTCGCGAGCTTCATCATTTGTTGACGGTTTTTATTATTCGCTTTCAAAAACTGTTTTGATAAGTTTTCGGCCATATTATAAGCAAGCACCTCTTGATGATTACTTAATGACTGTTCGGCAACCTTTGTTACATCACCCATACTGTTTTGTAGCGCAACACTCACTTGCTTAAAGCGTTTGGTCACTTTGGCAATAATAAAAGCAATCAAAGGGCCAATAACAACAAAAATAAGTGATAGCTGCCAACTTTGATAAAACATCATGCCTAGTAAAACGATGGCAATAAGTGATTCTCTAAAGGCGGTAACGAGTGCTTTCGAGGTTGCTTGTGAAATTTGCTCTGTATCGTAAATTAACTTAGAAATTAACGCGCCACGACTACGGCCATCAAAGTAAGTCATTGGCAATGCTTGTAGCTTTTCAAATGCCTGTTGACGAATTCCAAAGGTTATATGACTGCTAACATAAGACAAACCGTAGTTATAAACAAAGCTTGCAATGCCCCGAACAATAAAGATCAATACTACTAACAACGCCCCTATTTTAAGGGTTTCACCATTAGATTGTGCTAAGCCGTCATCCACCAATGGCTTAACAAAATAAATCATGCCTGCATCAACAATACTAAAAAGTGCTAATGCGATTATCGCAATTGTTATGACTAATTTTTGCGGTGCAAAATAAGAAAATAACCGCGACCAAGTTGCTCTAGCTTGCTGTTGATCATTATCAGCGTTATTTCTTAACCCTGCTTCTAACTTATTAAACATGTTAATTTCGCCACCTGTTATAAGACCAATACCACTGCTCAGGATGGGCTTTAATAATTTCTTCAAAACGCTGGTAAATATTCTCCATCGCTTGTGTTATTGCTTGCGTGCTATTTTCTACTGGTGTGGTGCTTACCGTTTCAAAAACGACTTTATATCGACCATTTTCTTGCAACAGCGCATAACAAATGAGCAAAGGCACTTTTTGGAATGCCGACACAATGGCGATACCACTAGGTGCACTTGTTTCACGGTTAAAAAATTTAACCGTGACATTGGTGGAAAAGTGATCGGCGTGTAAGCATATAACACTTTTATTTTTTGCTTCCTGAAGCAACTGCATAAATGCATTCGGGTCTTTTGAATTAATAACCGTTATATTTGATTGCTGATAAATGTCCTCAGCTGATTTCAAAAAATCAGGTATCTTCGACATTGTTGTTGCTCGCCCGACTAATCGCTCAATTGCAACAGGAGCAATTTCATAGCAACTCATATGCATGGTGGCAACAGCAGTACCCTCTACATTGTGAAGCAGCTCTAATGTTTGTTCATCACACTCAATGTCTATTGCTAACTCGTTCAGCCAAAAGCACTCAAGAACACCACAAACAATATTTTGATAGGATTTATATGCTAACTTTTTAACTTGCGCTGCGTTCAAATGAGGTAAAGCACTAGCTATGTTCTTTATTGCACGATTTCTAGTTTTTTTTGCGTTATTGAGAATAAGCTTGGCAATTGCTTTAGCAAATTTTTGTCGTTGACAACGACTAAACAATTTTAGGCATTTAATAATGATATTAATCAATGCACTAACAAGTGTATTTTTCATCTTTACTATGCCGCACCTAACATATTTTTAGCACGTTCTACCGCGTACTTAAGGCTTTCGACGGAGGCAAAGGTTTCAATTGATAAGTCAATGTCATCAATATTAATCGCGAAGTTATCTTCAATTTCCATCAACAACGTCATAATTCCCATCGAGTCTAACTCAGCATACTCACCAATTAATGGCATATTGCTAGAAATGTCCTCAAAAGGTACATGTATGATTTCACTTATTATTTTTTGTAGTTTAATTGATGTATTCATGGCTTAATCCATTAATGAAATTTGCGGCTATTTTATTAATGAAATCAGCTTTAATCTGCGATATTAGTTTCTAAAAATTGTTATATTTTTATTCAGGAATGTTAGATTTTGTAAGAAGTCCCGTATAATTACTCTGTCTATTGTCACCAATTTAGATATAAATAAAATATTTGCTCTAATAGCAAATAGCACGCAATTGCATAAATTCACAAGATGTTACACCGAAAATTACATCAATGTATAAAGCGATGTTCAAATCATCATTAGTTAAATGCATACGGTGAATACGTATGCAATAAATATAGATATCGCTTCGCTATTGCTAATATGCAATATCGATATTCTAATGGTGACGTTATAGATCTTCTTTTAGCTTTAGTTGATCTTGCAAAAAAGTTAATTATATCGTTTTGGAAAAACTAACCGTGGACTATAAAACGTTCAATATTTTTAGTAATCAAAGACACAACAATAAGAGTTCGCTTATGACCGCAAAACCTCAACTTAATTTCTGGCAAATTTGGACCCTTAGCTTTGGTTTTTTGGGGGTGCAATTTGGTTTTGCATTACAAAACGCTAACGTTAGTAGAATTTTATCTGATTTAGGTGCAGACCTACATTCCTTGTCACTATTCTGGTTAGTTGCACCTGTTATGGGTCTGATTATTCAGCCTATAGTAGGCTCAGCTTCAGACCGCACTTGGAATCGCTTTGGTCGACGCAGTCCGTATATTTTAGCTGGTGCAGTTGTTGCAGCTTTTGGTATGTCATTAATGCCCAATGCTCCGCTATTTGTCGAGCTAATTGCGCCAATGCTATTTGGTGGCTTAATGCTAGCCTTGATGGATGCGGCATTTAATGTGGCATTTCAACCATTTCGCGCCATTGTTTCAGACATGGTTCCTGCTAACCAACGAAATCTTGGTTACTCAATACAAGCATTTTTAATTAATGTCGGTGCCGTTATCGGTTCTATTTTACCCTTCGTACTGACTAACGTTATTGGCCTTGAAAATACCGCTGAAGCTGGCAAAGTTGCGCCATCAGTTACATGGGCATTTTATATTGGTGCATCAGTATTAATGATTTGTGTACTTTGGACGGTTTTTAGAACTAAAGAGCACCCACCTGAACAGTACTACGCATACAAGGGCATGGATGCAGACGCTGTTGCCAAAGAACAAGCGCAAATAAAAACACTAGCGGAAAAGCTATCAGCGTTTTGGCAGTTATTGACCACTATGCCTGAAACTATGAAAAAACTTGCGGTTGTACAATTTTTCTCTTGGTTCACATTGTTTATTATGTGGGTTTATACCATGCCTGCTATTGCGCAAAATGTTTGGGGCATAGATGCTAAATGGTTCGATCCTGGCTTTATTGACAGTGTTGGCGGTATTCCAGAGCACATAGCCGCTGCTAAAGGCGCTGCAGGTGATTGGGTTGGTATATTGTTCGCTGGCTATTCTTTATTTGCCGCTATTTTTTCGCTATTTTTAACTAAACTTGCTAACAAATTTGGTCGTAAACTGATCTACTCTATTTCTTTATTGGCTGGCGGCTTCGGCTATTTAAGCTTTTATTTTATTACCAACTCAGAGCCAACTGTGGTCAATTTGCTTATTACTTCTGTTGAAGTACCACAAGGCGCTGTTGACCTATTTATACCTATGATAGGTATTGGTATGGCCTGGGCAGCAATATTAGCAATGCCCTATGCAATATTAGCGGGCTCATTGCCGGCAAGTAAAACCGGTGTTTATATGGGCATTTTTAACTTTACTATTGCCGCGCCACAAATTGTTTCTGGTCTATTTGCAGGCTGGATATTAAGTGCCATTTTCGAAAACCAAGCGATTTATATAATTATGTTAGCTGGCGCTTCAATGCTGCTAGGCGCATTGTCGGTGTATTTTGTAAAAGACAGTGAGTCTGATAACGAATTAGAAGTCAATAACACCGAAATTGAGGTGTAATACTTACTTACCTTGTTGATTCTAAAAGCTAAATTTTAATGAGCATTAATGTTACAAAGCCTGCATCATGCAGGCTTTTTTATTGCAATAGTGAATAAAGTAACGACTCCTGTTCTAACCTTTTCCTTTTTTAACATTCTTTAATATGGGATAGTAGCAGTTTAAAAGTCATAAACTTTACTTCGAATACTAATAATTTTAAGGAAAAAAATGAAAAAGTATCAAGGTTTTACCTTAATAGAGTTGGTTGTTGTTATTGTAATACTAGGTATTCTTGCTGCAGTTGCTGCCCCAAAATTTATTGACCTAAGAAAAGATGCAAAAATCGCAACACTTGAAGGTATGCAGGGAGCGATGAGAAGCGGTGCAGATATGATCTACGCCAAAGCAATTGTTAATAACCAAACATCAGGCACGAGCACCTTAACAGTTGAAGGTGTTAATATTAGCTTATTCGCGGGCTACCCTATTGGTAACTGGACAAGAGGGTTTCGTTATATCGTTAGCTTAGATACTGTTAGCTTTTCTAGCGCTTCTGCAATATGTGATGTGGATTGGTGCGGTAGAGGTAATCAACGCAGTATTCCAAGTGGTTTTTCTACAACTCGACCAGGCCGAATAGGAAAAGTATACCCAAATGGCTATAGCTTTAATGATCAATGTGGCGTTTATTACGTTAATCATGAAGATGGTCGCCCTGCCGAAATTGGCTTAGAAACTGCCGACTGCTAACTTTAAAAATTATATAGACCTATGTTTAATTGAGGATGAATTATGAAAGGTAGCTGTTTATGTGGGCAAGTATCCTACGAAATTCAAGCACCAATTAAAGTATTTCAATACTGCCATTGTTCACGTTGTAGAAAGTTTACAGGTAGCGCACATGCAGCAAATTTTTTCGTTCTACCTGAGCAGTTTCAATGGCTCAGTGGTGCCGAGTTAATCGGTCGTTTTGAACTTCCCGATACTCAATATTTTGCAACTTGTTTCTGTAAAATCTGTGGTTCCTCACTACCGTGGGCAACACAAGGCGGTGGTAACATTGTTGTTCCTGCCGGTACATTAGACGACGATATTAATATAAAACCACAACGGAATATTTTTTGGCAATCACGTGCTCCTTGGTACGAAGAAACTTGTCAAATGATTAAGCATGAAGAAAGGCCAACAAAAACAAAATAAATGCTAAGTCCGTGTTTATAAAATAAACAAGAAATACAAAGTTATAGCATCTACACAAAGTTTAAGTTAACATTTAATTAACTTTATATAAGGATGTATTATGACTCGATTTTTTAAACTCTCATTACTCGCTCTTTCTCTATCTTCATCTGCACTTTTGGCTCAAGAATCACCACATGTTATTGGTGTTCAAGTTGATTTTAGCGGCATAGACACAGAAAATAATGATAATACCCGTGAATTAAATGATATCACCACTGCCCACTATACTTTGTCATATCAATATCATATCAATGAAAATTTTGCTGTTGGCGCAGGCTATTTAAATGGCGACAGTAATTCATTTACCAGTATTGTTGATATATTTACTGACTCGAAACTAGATTACGATGCCTTAATGATCAGTGCAAAAGCGCAATACTTAATATCGAAACGTAACAGTTTTTATATTCAACTCAACGCCTTACAGTATGATTTTGATATTATTGATGATAATAAAACCGTTTATAGTGATGACGGCACAGATTTTGGTTACTCTATAGGTTGGAAGCACCAATACGATATGGGCATAGGTTTGAAAATTGGTTATGACGTTCTCAACTTAGGCAGTAATATCAAAATTAATGGTGTAAGTGTAGAAGCTAGCTATCGATTTTAGTGTTGTTCACCTTTGCTCATTACTTTTTCACCATTCAGTAAGCGTGTAAATTATGAGTAAAGACTTTAACTAATTAATAGAAAACAATACCAGCATGAATGTTTTGGAAAATGTAGCGCCACTTGAAGACTTTCTGCGCTTGCGATTGATTTCAGGTTTAACTCCTCGGCCAAAAGTAGCAGCAAAAAAAGGCTTACCTAATAGCCTTTATGGTGTTCATATCATAATAGATAATACTGTTGTTGCTATGGGCCGAGTAGTTGGCGATGGAGCATTGAATTTTGAAGTCGTTGATGTTGCTGTTGACCCACAATATCAAGGTCAAGGTTTAGGACGACTAATCATGGAGCACATTATGCGTTATCTTAAAATTAATGCCTCTGAAGGTGCCTATATTACCCTACTTGCTGATGTACCAGCGTTGTATAAGAAATTTGGTTTTATACTGAGCCGACCTGAATGTGAAGGTATGCATTGGGAGCCGGGGGTTTAGCTTAGTCATTCTATTTCAAAATTTAAGCTAACCTACATCTTGAATATTAAGAGTTTATGATTCAAATAATTATTGGTTTTCATACCGACGAGGAGCATCATTGGGTTGCAAAACTGCAATGTGGCCATTTCCAACATGTCCGTCATCAACCTCCTTTTATTAATCGCCCTTGGGTACTAAAAAAAGCAACAAGAGATAAAATGCTTGGTGAATCTTTAAACTGCAAAAAATGTGATAATAAAGCCGGTGTTGATTTCGATGTTTCAACATATAGCTATCAAAAATAACAACAAATTAAAGCATTAAAAATGACAGAAGCATTAATTACTTTACTAACTACAACAGCCCTTTTGCTTGGCTCGCCAGGCCCTGCTCCACTTGCCCTTGCAGCGACAAGTGCCACCTTCGGTACACGTCGGGGAGTACCGTTTTTAATGGGAATATTGTCAGGGTTAACTGTGGCGATAATTTGTGCAAGCATAGGTTTAGCCAGTTTGTTTACAACCTTCCCCACGATGAAACTTATCTGCCAATTTATTGGGGCTGCTTACATACTTTATATTGCCTATAAAATAGCAACGGCGCCAGCAGGCTTAACAAACGCACCATTAAACCCACCAAATTTTAAAGACGGTTTCATTTTAAATCTACTTAACCCTAAAGCCTACGCAGCATTTTTAGCAATTTTCTCACAGTTTCTTTTGCCCTTAAATACAAATACTTTGAGCTATATTGCAACTGGAATTGCATGTTTATTGGTTGCCACGATTGTCGATATTTTATGGTTGCTTTTAGGCGGTATATTACGACCACTATTTGCTAAACCTAGACAAGCACGTGCAATCAGGGTTATTTTTGCGTTAGCCATGATACTCGCTGTCTCCTCGGCATTACTATCATAGTTAATGGCAATAAAAAGGCGATTAATCATTTGATTAATCGCCTTTTTAAAATATAGAACCACCTCTATTTAGCACTTACATCACATCAACTTCCGCACGATTTACGTACCACTAATGTCGTTGGCATAAGCTGAGTATGAGCCTCTTCACCATCAACTAATTGCAATAATTTATCAACCAAAAGCTCTCCAGCCAGCACAGTATCTTGTTTTGCCGTTGTCATAGGAGGAAAGGTAAAGCTTGCCGTTGCAATATCATCAAAACCAACTACAGCAATATCTTCTGGTACTTTATAACCTGCCTCTTGTACTGCTCTCATTGCCCCTATAGCAATTAAATCGCTGGCTGCACAAATTGCGTCAAAGTTAATACCTGTCGCAAGCAGCTGTTGAGCTGCTTGATAACCCGACTCATCAGTAGAGACAGCATCAATTTGTAAATGCTCATCAACATTAAGCTGATTATCTTTTAATGCCTGACAATGGCCATTGTACCTATCTAAAAATTCAGGAGAACCAGTCGTAACGCCACCTAGAAAAGCAAAGTTCTTACGTCCTTGCTTAATAACATGTTCAGTTACTTGATAACCACCATGAAAATTGTCACAACCTACCGAGACCACAGATAGGTCTTTAACATCCGCCCCCCATCGAACAAAATGTGTTTCTTGTTTGATCAGTTGCACCAATTTTTCTTCGTAATCTGTGTAATCGCCATAGCCCAATAGAATAATACCGTCTGCTTTACGAGTATCTTCAAAATCGGCATGCCAGTCATTGCTCATTTGTTGAAATGACACCAATAAGTCATAGCCTTTTTTCGCACTAGCACGGGTTATACTTCCCAGCATAGATAAAAAGAATGGGTTAATTAACGAATCGTCATTGGTAGGATCTTCAAACAATAACAAAGCAATAGTACCACTTTGCTGAGTTCTTAAACTGCTGGCATTTTTATCAACTTTGTAATTTAACTCTTTAGCAATTTCCTGCACACGCCTACGTGTTTCTTCATTAACTAAAGGACTATTTCGCAATGCCCTTGATACTGTCGATTGAGAAACGCCAGCACGATAAGCAATATCAAATGATGTTTGTTTTGATTTCACAACATACCCATAAGTGAAAATTCTTCTTTCATCTTAACTGAGCATTTCAGCTAAGTACATAATTTAATTGGCGATGAACTCGTACAAGAATACAGCAAAACCGCTACAAGTAAGCATTTAAAACATTATAACTACTGTAGAATTTAGCCAATTACATTACTAGACCTGTGCCAACAATATTAACTTCATCTTTTGCATAAAAATACATACGTATGCATGCACTATATCAAAATTATCTGCTGTGCATACGTATGTAGTTCATTGCTCTACTGCCAGACATCGGCATAATTAATTCATCAATTAAATTAACCGTTCTCTTATCAAACGACACGCAAAGTGAATCACTAAATAAGAAAACAAAAATATATTTATAACGTGATGGTAGCTCCATCAATTACATGTTGTCTCAATAAGGGATTAAGAACAAACATGCCGTATCTTCACTTTATCTTTAATAATAAAGGGAAGGTTTACCGACATACCACTGTCCGATAGAAGAGTTTGTAGTTATATGGTTACCAAAACAAAAGCACCGGCTAAAGCAAAATCAACAACCAAAAATCAGTCAATTAGTGTTACTGATATTAGCCAACGTATTGAACATCACTTGCAGTTCACCCTTAGTGAACAAAGTCATGCTAACCAAAAACCAGCTTACTGGCGGGCAACCTCGCTCGCTCTTAACGATATAATCGTTGAAAAATTACAAAGCACTAAACAACGCCAACATCAAAGTGAAGCTAAATCGGTTAACTATTTGTCGCTTGAATATTTGATGGGTCGTTTACTTTCAAACAATTTACATAATTTAGGTTTGTACACTAACACCGAAAAAGCCTTAAAAAAATTAGGCTTTGAATTAGCTGATTTATGTGAAGAAGGTGCCGACCTTGCACTAGGTAATGGCGGTTTAGGTCGTTTAGCGGCCTGTTTTCTAGACTCATTAGCAACATTAGATTACAACGCTATGGGTTACGGTGTGCATTATCAGCACGGTTTATTTAAGCAGAGCTTTGTTGAGGGTCATCAAATAGAAACGCCTGATATGTGGCGTGAATTTGGTAGTCCATGGGAAATTTGCCGTCTTGAGTCAAGCCAGACTATCCCATTGTATGGCCATGTTGAGGAAATAGCACAAGCTGACGGTACAACTAAAGCAGTTTGGCATGCAGGAAAAATGCTTAAAGGTGTACCTTGGGACGTGCCAATCGTTGGTTACAACTCTCAAACCGTCAATGCTCTGCGTTTATGGGAATGTCGTGCCGACAGTGCTTTTGGTTGGGAACAATTCAACAATGGCGACTATTTAAATGCTCACCAACAACAAGTAGCGGCTGAAACCGTTTCAAAAGTGCTTTATCCAAATGATGAACATGACGCTGGCAAAGAGTTGCGCTTTATACAGCAATACTTCTTCTGTGCATGTTCAGTACAAGACATTATCGCCCGCTTTGAAAATCAATATGGTTTAATTAGTGACAGTAAAAACTGGTCAACCTTTTGCGAAAAAGTTGCCATTCAATTAAACGACACCCACCCAACAATAGCTATTCTAGAACTAATGCGTACATTAATTGATGTGTACAATATCGACTGGGATAACGCATGGGGCATTTGTCAAAAAGTATTTGCTTATACCAACCATACGCTTTTACCTGAAGCTTTAGAAAAATGGTCTGTATCGCTATTTGAGCGTGTATTACCTCGTCATTTAACCATTCTTTACCGTATTAATGAAGAGTTTTTAAACCAGCAAGTTAATGCGCTTTGGCCGAACAATGACGATATGCGTGCCCGTTTATCACTAATTGAAGAAGGTCATGACCGAAAAGTACGTATGGCACACCTTTGTGTTGTGGCCTCGCACAAGGTTAATGGTGTTGCTCAAATTCATTCAGATTTAGTTAAAAAAGACTTATTCCCAGAGTTTAACCAACTTTGGCCAACAAAATTAACAAATGTTACCAATGGTATAACGCCACGTCGTTGGTTAAAAGCGTGTAACCCTTTATTAGCTGAGTTGCTTGATAAAACAATTGATGGTGACTGGGCAAAAGATCTCAATAGCCTAAATGAACTAGAAAAATTTGCTGATAACGCAGCATTTCAGAAAAAGTTTATGGCCATTAAGCACCAAAATAAAATTGCCTTAACTAAAGAAATTAAAACACTTACGGGTGTAACTATTAGCCCAGATGCCATTTTTGATGTGCAAATTAAACGTTTACACGAGTACAAACGTCAACATTTGAACTTATTACACATTATTGCACTATACCGTAGATTACTAGCAAACCCAGAGCTTGATATGCAGCCACGGGTATTCATTTTTGGTGCTAAAGCCGCTCCTGGCTACCAGTTGGCGAAAGAGATCATCTACGCGACCAATAAAATTGCTGAAAAAATTAATAATGACGTCCGCATTCAAGACAAGTTAAAAGTAGTATTTTTACCAAATTACCGCGTTAGTTTGGCAGAAAAAATTATACCTGCAGCCGACGTTTCCGAACAAATATCAACTGCAGGTAAAGAAGCTTCTGGTACGGGTAATATGAAGCTAGCGCTAAATGGTGCCGTAACCATAGGTACGCTTGATGGCGCCAATATTGAAATTGCCGAGGAAGTTGGTGACGACAATATCTTTATTTTCGGCTTAACAGTTGATGAAGTTAAAGCGTTAGACGCAAAGGGTTATAACTCTTACCAATACTATGAAAATAATGCCGAAATTCGCGCTTGTTTAGATTGGTTAGATAGCGACTACTTCACACCGGGTAAACCTGGTGAATTATCAGCTGTTAAACACTGTTTCCTAGACGGTGGCGATCCGTACAAAGTACTAGCTGATTTTCAAACCTATTCGAATGCACACCAAGCACTCGATGCTGCATACAAGAACCAAAAGCAATGGGCAAAAATGGCGATTTTAAATACCGCATTAATGGGTAAATTTAATTCGGATCGCTCGATTGAAGATTATGTACGGAACATTTGGCATTTAACAAAAACCGTCGCTACAAAATAATTAATAGCACCTAAAACGGTTAAATATTGATATTAGGCAAAGGTAATTTAAGGATAGAAAATGGCAATAACAACTCGTGATACAACTAGCCTATTGCACGCTAGTCATCCAGCGCCACATGATATTTTGGGTTTACACCCTGATATTAAAACTGGCTACTTGGTGATCACGGTTGTTAAGCCTAATTTATCAACAGTTAACAATAATTGCTCGATTGAAATTCTCGATTACAAAACGCAGAAATCACTCGGTAAATTAAAATCGCTGTCAGACCATGGTTTATATTCACTAAAGTTACGTAGAAAAAAGCACTTTGATTATCAATTACGTGTAACTGTCAATAACAGTGGCGAACAGAAAAGCGTTATTTACGATGACGCTTTTGCGTTTGCATCAATACTAGTGCTAGGTGAGTTAGACTTACACTTATTACGTGAAGGTAATCATCAAAGTGCTTATAAAAAACTGGGAGCTCACTTAACGCAGCTACCAACGTATTCAGCCCGCCAAGTCAGCGGCTGTAGCTTTGTCGTTTGGGCGCCTAACGCAAGCCATGTCAGTGTGATTGGCGACTTTAATCACTGGGACGGTCGTTGCCATCCAATGCAAAACGCTTCTATTCATGGTGAAAAAAGCGGTTATTGGACTATTTTCATCCCTAATATTAAGGCGGGTGCTTTATATAAATTTGAAATCAAAGATAGTGCCGGTAATTTACAACCAGCCAAAGCAGATCCTTTTGGTATTCAAGCGCAGTATCGGCCAGATACGGCTTCTGTTGTTGCAAACGAAAATAAATACCCTTGGCACGATAAACAGTGGCTTGCAGAGCGAGAACAACGTAATGCGCGCAACGCCGCTATTTCAATATATGAAGTACATCTTGGCTCATGGCAACGTGACGAGAATAATCAATATTTAAACTATCGCACAATTGCCAACCAACTAATTCCCTACACATTAGAAATGGGCTTTACTCATATTCAATTAATGCCAGTCAGTGAGTTTCCATTTGATGGTTCATGGGGATATCAACCGGTTGGACTATTTTCGCCAAGTTCGCGCTTTGGCAGTCAAGCTGACTTCCAATATTTTGTCGACCAATGCCATCAAGCCAAATTAGGTTTATTGATTGATTGGGTACCGGGACATTTTCCTAGTGATCCTCATGGTTTAGCTCAATTCGATGGTAGTCATTTATATGAACACGCCGATCCTCGCCAAGGCTACCACCCTGATTGGAATACACTAATTTATAACTATGGTCGTGTTGAAGTGGCAAACTTTTTACGCGCAAGTGCCCTGCACTGGCTTGATACATACCATGTTGATGGCATTCGCGTTGATGCTGTCGCTTCTATGTTGTACTTAGATTACAGCCGTCAAGAAGGCGAATGGATCCCGAACAAAGATGGTGGTCGTGAAAACTTAGAAGCAGTAGAATTTTTACAACGTTTCAATGAAGAATTGTATGCGCTTTACCCTGGTACTTTCTCAGTCGCGGAAGAGTCAACGTCTTGGCCAGGAGTTTCTCGTCCAACCGATAATGGTGGCTTAGGTTTTGGCTATAAATGGAATATGGGCTGGATGAATGACAGCTTAGAGTACATGAAGCGTGACCCTATTCATCGTCAACACCATCACAATGAATTAAGTTTTGGTCTAGTTTACGCCTTTGATGAAAACTTTGTTTTACCGCTAAGTCACGACGAAGTTGTACACGGCAAAGGCTCACTTATTGCACGTATGCCAGGTGATGCTTGGCAACAATTTGCAAACCTGCGCGCATATTATGGTTTTATGTGGGCGCATCCGGGTAAAAAATTATTATTTATGGGTTGTGAATTCGCTCAAGGACGAGAGTGGAATCATGACCAAGCACTTGATTGGCATCAACTTGATATACATTGGCATAGCGGTGTGCAGCGCTTAATCAAAGATTTAAATAACGTTTATACCAATACCCCAGCGCTTTACCAAAAAGATTGCCAAGCTGAAGGTTTTGCTTGGTTAGACCATGAAAACGCCGCGCAATCAATTTATAGCTTTGTTCGCTTCGGTGATAAGCCAGAGCAAGCAGTTATCGTAGTGTGTAATTTTACCAGCGAAGTACATCATAATTTTAATATTGGTGTGCCAAATGCCGGCCGCTATCAAGAGTTAATAAACACCGACTTAGCCATTTACTCTGGCTCTAACCAAGGTAATTTCACTGATATCACTAGTGAAAATTTACCGTGGCAGGGTCAACCACATCGCATAACAGTTACGGTTCCGCCAATGGCGACAGTAATGTTTAACTTACAAGGAGCTTGTTAACCTTGTGAGTCAATTTACCATTTCATCAGGCCGCTGTTTTCCTCTAGGTGCTACATTTGTTAGCAGTACTAATGCAAGTGAAACAACCGGAACTAACTTTGCGCTATTTTCTGCTCATGCAGAAAAAGTCGAGTTATGCTTGTTTGATGAAAGTGGTGAAAATGAAATTCAGCGCATTATACTGCCGGAATATACTGATGACGTATTCCATGGCTTTGTCGAAAATTTACCTGTGAGTAGTTTATATGGTTACCGCGTTTATGGTCCTTTTGAACCACACAAAGGACATCGCTTTAATCCTGCAAAATTATTGCTCGATCCATATGCTAAAGCCTTGCAAGGTGAAGTAAAAAACTCGCCTTTACACTATTCGTACCAACAAAATACCGAACAGCAAAGCGAGCAGCAGCAAAAATGTCTACAGCAAGACTTAACATTAGACCTGCGAGACAATGCTAAGGATATGGCGAAATGTGTCGTAATAGACACAACCTTAACAACGCCATGTGCAAGCCACCCTAGAGTCCGCCAACGTGATAGCATTATTTATGAAATGCACGTAAAAGGCTTTACCGCTCAGCAGCCTAACATACCTATAGAGCTAAAAGGCACATTTGCCGGTTTAACACAAAAAAGCACTATTGATTATCTCGTTGAATTAGGTATTACCAGCATAGAATTAATGCCCGTTCATCAGTTTTTAAATGAAGCATTTGTTGAACAAAAAAAGCTCAGTAACTATTGGGGCTACAACAGCGTTTCATTTTTTGTTGCTCATTCGAATTATTGCGCTAAAAACGGTATAACAGAATTTCGTACCATGGTGGAAATTTTCCATCAACATGGCATAGAGATCATTCTTGATGTTGTATACAACCATACCGCTGAAGGCGATGAGCTTGGGCCAACATTAAGTTATAAAGGCATAGACAACGCTAGCTATTATCGCTTACAACCTCAAGACCAACGTTTTTACGAAAACTATTCTGGTTGTGGTAATACTCTAAATATTGCCCATCCACGCGTATTGCAGTTAGTTACCGACAGTTTACGCTATTGGGTTGAAATAATGGGCGTTGACGGGTTTCGTTTCGACTTAGCAACAATACTAGGTAGAGAAGCGCCACACTTTAATAGCAAAAATGCCTTTTTTACCGCTATAAAACAAGACCCCGTATTAGCACAAACAAAATTGATAGCCGAGCCTTGGGATATTGGTCATGATGGTTATCAACTAGGTCGCTTTGATAAGAGTTGTTTAGAGTGGAATGACAGATTCCGCGATACGTGTCGCCGCTTTTGGCGTGGTGATGAAGGTATAGTGCCAGAATTTGCCGCACGTTTACATGGTTCAAGCGACATCTTTGAACAAGCCGGCAGACGACCAAGTGCCAGTGTTAATTTTATAACTTCTCACGATGGCTTCACGTTACAAGACTTAGTCAGTTATCAAACACCTAATAATTTAGCCAATGGAGAAAATAACCGTGATGGTCACGGCAGCAATTTCAGCTGTAATTTTGGCCATGAAGGTGCTTCAGACAATGCCACTATTAACCGTTTAAGGGCTCGTCAAAAGCGTAATCTACTAACCACGCTTTTTATCGCTCAAGGTACGCCTATGTTGCTCGCCGGAGACGAGATAGGTAACAGTCAATCAGGTAATAATAATGCTTACTGCCAAGATAACGAAACGTCCTGGTTAGACTGGTCAGTATTAACTGCTCATAACTCTATCGAAAATGCTCAATTAACCTTTGTTCAACAATTAATTAAGCTGAGAAAGCAGCATCCGTTATTAAATCGAAGTCACTATCATCATGGCCAGCAAATTTCCAAGAAAACGGGCTTAAAGGATATCGACTGGTTGAACTGTCGTGGTGAGTATATGCGAGCCAGCGACTGGCATGACCAAGAGATAAAGTGTTTTGCCATGTTGTTAGCACAAACAGATGATCTAGATACTGAATTTTCAGTGCAAGCAGAACAAGACGACGCTCTGCTCATTATATTTAACGCGCACCCCTGCGAAATTAATTACCAATTACCTGCACTGCAAGGTTATTGGCAACAACTTATCAGTACCGCTGAAGAAGACAGTATTGAACAAAAAAACATCACTGAATCGACTATCAACGTTTCGGCACATAGTTGCCTTGTATTGAGTTTTTTTGCTCCCGAACAATTACCAAATATTGACCCTGCGTCGATAGCAACCAATTTTAAAAATAGTAGTGCTAGCGCAAATTTGCGTAGCAATAAGCAAAGAGAAACATAGAATGAATTTAATTGAGAAACTTGCAGAACTCGTAGGCTTTCACGCAACATATACCAATTCCTTTGGCGAGCAGGTGCATGCAAAAGATGAAGCGAGACATTCACTACTTAACGCTATGGGGTATGATCTTTCGTCAAATGAAACGATCAACAACAGCATTACCGAATTAGAAAAAAAGCCTTGGCTAAGCATGTTACCACCTGCGCACATTGCTAAGCTTGAAGCAGACCAACATCAAATTATAATCAGCCTTGCTAGTTCTTTGCAAAATGATATTAGCTGGCATATCGCCCTTGAATCAGGTGAGACTATCAGTAACGAGGTGTCAATTAGCTCATTAGCTAAAGTTGACTCTGCAACATTTGATCAGCAAACCTACACGAAATATGAACTAACATTACCGACATTGGCGCAAGGTTATCACCAACTGACCGTAAATTACGGTAATACTAGCGCACAATGTCCACTCATATACGCACCTCAAACTTGTTATAGTCCACAAGAAGCGTCAAGTGAAAAAATGTGGGGCTATGCCGCGCAGTTATACTCACTTAAAAGTGATAATAACTTAGGCATGGGCGATTTTGGCGACCTAGCGAAATTGGTAGAAAAATCAGCACAGCAACAAGCTTCTGCCATTGGCTTGAATCCGTTACATCCTTTATACCAAAATAATCCAGCGCATCGCAGTCCTTATTCACCAACAAGTCGCTGCTTTTTAAACACTTTGTATATCGACATTACACAGACGCCTAATTTTAGTAGCTGCGAAGCAGCTCAAACACGTTTTAACAGCGAAGAAGTGCAAAATAAAATTAGCTATGCTCGGCAAACAAAATTAATTGACTACCCTGCTGTTGCCGATATTAAGTTCGATATTTTAGAAATTCTATTTAGCGATTTTATCAAAACAGCGCCAATTGAAATGGCTGAATTTAACGACTTTAAGCAACACCAAGGTAATGATTTATTACAGTTGGCGACCTTTGAAGCACTATATGAACACTTTAGAAAAACAGATTTTAATGCCTATGGCTGGCCAAATTGGCCAACAGCTTTCCAATCTCCAAACAGTGATGAAGTTAAAGTATTTCAACAGCAACATGCTGAACATATTGATTATTTTTGCTTCGTACAATGGTTAGCTCACCGCCAATTAAAATCAATTGCTGAACAAGCAACAAACCTTGGCATGCCGGTCGGTCTATATTTAGATTTAGCAGTAGGTTGCGATGGCTCAGGAGTTGATGTTTGGTCTGATAAAGACGTTTATGTTGCCGGCGCTGCTGTTGGCGCGCCACCAGATGCCATGAATACTTTAGGTCAAGACTGGGGCTTAACACCTATCAACCCAGTGGCTCTTCAAAAACAAGGTTACCAACCGCTAGTAAAAGCCCTACGTAGTAATATGCAATATGCCGGTGCCTTGCGTATTGACCACATTCTCGGTTTAATGCGCCAATACTGGGTTGCTCCAGGTATGAAAGCCGATGAAGGTGTTTATATAACTTTCCCATTAGAGGATATATTACGCATTATCGCCTTAGAATCTCGTCGTAATAACTGTGTCGTTATCGGTGAGGATTTGGGTACAGTTCCAGATGGCTTTGGCGAAATAATGGCACGTGCTGGCTTGCTGTCATACAAAGTACTATTTTTTGAACGTTGGGACTCTGGCTTTTTCATGCGTCCAGATTTATATCCTGCACAATCTATGGTTACTGTTTCAACCCATGATTTACCGACCCTTAGCGGTTGGTGGACGGGTAAAGATTTAGAATGGCGTCAAGAGCTAAATTTGTATCCTAATGAGGAAATGGGCCAAAACGAGCGCAATAGTCGTATTGAAGATAGACAATTACTCGTCGCTGCCCTAGATGATCTGAATGTGATGAATATGAGTAATGCTCCCGCGCAAGCACCAGCGCAAATGAACCGAGAGCTAACACTCGCAGTACAAAAATATATGGCGCAAGCACCAAGTCATATACAACTTATTCCACTTGAAGATGCTTTAGAGATAGTCGAGCAGGTTAATATTCCCGGCACCATTGACGAACATCCAAATTGGTTACAAAAATTACCGGTGAGTATCGAAAACTTCGATCAAATCGACTCAGTTTCTGAATTGGCCGCAGCGATGAGAGTCGCTCGTCCTAAAACTTAATACTTAAATACTGGATAAAAAAATATGTTTAAAAAGAATAAAATATCCGCATTAATCTTATCTACAGCTGCATTAGCATTGGTTGCTTGTAACGACGAAAGTAATGTCAGCCAAGAAGTTGAAACAGCAACTGCAGTAGAAGCGACAAAAGTAGAAACAAAACAAGCATATAAAACTGCAGCCGATTTGCCGCATTATTTAGAACGTGATGTGCAAGATGAAGTGTTTTACTTTGTTATGCCAGATCGCTTCCATAATGGTAATACTGATAATGATTTGGGCTCAAAAACTCAGCCCATTTCAGCTGGTGGTTTAGATAAAACCAATAAAGGTATGTACCATGGTGGTGACATTCAAGGTTTAAAAGAAAAACTGCCATATTTAAAAGACCTTGGTATTTCCGCTATTTGGCTAACGCCAATTTTACGAAACCAAGCCATGCAAGCTGACAGTTCAGGATATCATGGTTACTGGGTGTTGGACTTTACTGAAATTGACCCGCATTTAGGCAGCAATAACGACTTAAAAGATCTCATTGCTAGTGCTCATAATGAAAACATAAAAATCTACTTTGACATTATTACTAATCACACTGCTGATGTTATCAAATACACTGAATGTCATGGCGACGATGGATTACAATGGCTAGTAGCAACCGATAAAGGCTGTCCATTTAAATCAGTAGAACAATTAGCTAATGGCGATAAGTACACAACCGTTATTCCAAAAGGCCAAGAACAACTTAAAATTCCTGCTTGGTTAAACGATACTAAATATTATCACAACCAAGGTGATTCATTTTGGCAAGGTGAAAGCTCAAAGCGTGGTGACTTTGCAGGCCTTGATGATATTAACACCAACGATCCTGAGGTGGTTAAAGGTATGATTGATATCTTTAAGAACCTGATCACAGAGTTTAAACCTGATGGATTTCGTATTGATACAGTTAAACACGTCAATACCGAGTTTTGGGCAGATTTCGCACCTGCATTAGTTACACATGCGCAAGCAGAAGGTATCAAAAACTTTTTTATGTTTGGCGAAGTGTATAGCTTCACCAGTAAAGAACTCAGTGAATATACAACCGCCGGTAATATGCAATCAGTGCTAGATTTTGCATTTCAAAGTGCAATGACTCAAGCATTAGTCGAACAAAAAGGTACCAAAGCACTAGCGGATCTTTTTGCAAATGATGTTGATTACCTCGATCACGACAGTGACGCAAACCAGTTAATGAACTTTACCGGTAATCATGACATGGGGCGTTTTGCCTACAAGTTAAAGTCTAGCGAATTTAACTACAACGAAGAGCAAATGATCAAACGCAATTTACTTGCTCACGCCATGACATACTTTATGCGCGGCGTTCCGATTATTTATTATGGGGATGAGCAAGGCTTTGTTGGTGATGGCGGTGACCAAGCATCCCGTCAAGATATGATGCCGTCACTAGTTGCTAGCTATAACGATGATGACTTATTAGCGACCGATGCAACCACAGCTGATGACAATTTTGATACATCACACCCTATTTATCAAAGTTTTGCACAATATGCTGATATTTTTTATCAATATCCTGCTTTGCGTCGTGGTGAGCAAAAAACAGTATTCCAAGCTGATGACAACGGTATTTTTGCCGTAACTCGCACAATAAACGGAGATCAAGACGCAGCCAGTAATGAAAAAATGTTAGTGATTTTCAATACCAGCGACAAAAAGGCCAGTGCTGATATAAATTTACACGGGCAAAACTATCGATTAATCGCTGGCGAAAGCAAACCTATTCAAACGGGTAACGGTGAAATTAGCATTGTAATGCCAGCACTTAGCTTTGCTATTTATCAACAAGTTATCTAACGTTTCATAGGCTTATCTCTCTAGCTATAAAGCTCATACTTAGTTATTAAGTATGAGCTTTTTTATCTCTAAATTTCTATAACTAGTCACTTTTTCACTTTTACCAGTCTCCCTTCACCTTTAGCACGTAATTCTATTAATTTTTATATTATTTTAAAACAATATATTGCATACAATTTACAATATATTTAAATTTATGTTACATATAACCAAGCTATAAATAACAGCAATACCTAGCTGCCATATTTAATTGCCAATAAGAAAAACTGAGAAAAAACCATAATAATAAAAACTTATAATTTGAGGGAAAGAAAATGTCTTTTAGAAAATTAACACTCACCAGTGCAGTGCTAATTGCACTAGCTGGCTGTGGTGGAAGCGATTCAAAAACTGAAGTAGTAGAAGTACCACCGACACCAGTGGTTACACCAGTGCCTGAGGTAGATTTCACCAGCGCAGATGTTGAAGCGTTGAAACTTGGTGTAGTAAAAACCCACATTAATACCACTGAAGGTCAAGGTGTTTCATACTATGTTGATGTTGAAGAAGATGCCGAAACACTTGTTGTTAGCCTTTTTAGTGGCGTAGAAAATAAAGATTTAGGCGATCCAGATGTTTATGTAAAATTTGAAGAAGCTGCCAGCGCTGGTGAACACGGTGTGTTTGACTGTGTGTCATACAACGGTTCAAACTACAATGAATCTTGTATTATTGATAAGCCAAAAGCGGGTCGCTATCACATATATATTGACGCATATGAAGGTGGCGATGCAGTAGATGCTTCAATGTTTGCTACCACCGCATTATTTAGCGGTAATATGCTATGTAATGAGCCGGTCAGAATTCGCGCTCAAAATATGAGCAACGAACAACTTGAAGAAGCCTGTGCGGTGGTCAGCAAAACAAAGCGTATTTTCGATCAAGTATTAAGCTCTGACATTACACCTGAATTTCAGCAACCTGTAGAAAATGATCTTAACGAAATAACAAATATCCATATATTTGAAAGCTTATCTAACCACGCTTCATGGGCTGAGCATTTATATGATACCAGCAATACCAGCGGTATTTACTTTGAAACTAGTCCGACAAATTGGTGGCATAGTTCAGATATTTGGACATTTGATGCCTTAGAATGGAGTGAAGGCCGCTCTGTTATTCGCTCACTCAATCATGAATATGTGCATGCGTTAGATGGTAGATACAATAAAGAAGGTGGCTACAAAAGCAACTTAGGTTGGTGGAGCGAAGGCCTTGCCGAGTATTTAAGTACCTTTTACCTTCAGCCCTACCCACGAGTTACAACTGCACAAAGTGAAAATCCATATACTTTGGCAGAAATTTTTGCAGGAGAAGCTAACTTTTACTCATGGGGACAATTAGCTGTCGCCTTCTTAATTGAAAGTCATCCTGAATTGGTTAATCAAATGCTAATTCATATGCGTGCGGGTGAATGGACAGAATATGATGCCTTGCTTGCCAATATTGCAAGTGACACTCAAAGCGAGTTTGAATCCTGGTCAACAACGACGTTAACAGAACAATATCATAATAGCGCAGAAATTTTACCTTTAGGCGACTACAAGCATATTAACGGCCGTGGTGGCTGGTTATTTTCTGTCGATGTACCTGCGGGGTTAGAGTCAGTATCATTTTCAACTAATGGTGGTTCAGGAAACGTTGACTTATGGGTTAAAAAAGGTGCTGCAGTGCACCCTGATATTGATAGTGAATTCATCTGTCAAGCCGTAACTGAAGACACAAATGAGGAAACTTGTACGATAACAACGCCAGAGTCAGGCAAATACTATATTGCCGTTTCATCTGACTTTATTGGCTCAGATATCATCGATTTATACTTTAGTGCCTGTGCTGGAACTGATTGTGCCGTAACATTACCAGAACAACTCCCCTTAGTTGAAGCAACGGAACCGTATCTACCGCATTGGCCAGAAAAAGGGACTATTGGCACCTGTAGCTTAGCAGAAACTTACTACGATTCAGCTAAGCCAGCACTTGAATTATCCATTACCAACCCAACCGACAAACTAGTAAAAGTTTACTGGTTAAGTCGCAGCTCTGGTGATAAATCAGGTAATTCATATGCAACCTTAGCTAAAGATGAAAGCTACACTGCTGATGATTGGGATATAGGTCATCGCATTATGCTAACTGATGGTGCTGAAAATTGTTTAGGTATTGCATTATTAAACGATGAAAACAACACCTTTACCGTTACTGAGGCGATGGTAGAAAATGCGATGGACGAAGCGCCACCTGTTGAAATTCCAGAGCCAACAGCTGAAATTGGTAGTTGTGATTTGGCAGTGCCATATACACGTGAATCAGGTAATGCACCAGACTTACAGGTAGCCAATACTCTCACCACACCCGTGAAATTATATTGGATCAACAATAATACCGGAGAGCCATTACTGAGTAACGTTTACGCAACACTTGCAGAAGGTGAAATATACACAGAGACCTTCTGGGCCATTGGTGATCGTATGATGGTAACTGACGAAAGTGATACGTGTATCGGTGTACTTGACCTTAACGCCACTAGCAATATTTTTGTAGTTCAGTAATATCATAAATAATATTGGCACCAGTACTTAAACATAGCTGGCTAAGGTGTTGAATACATCTTAGCCAGCTATTTGTATTGTTCATAAAAATACTAAGAAGCTATCACAGCAGTAATAAACAGAGGGAATTAAGTGAAACAAATTTGCCAAACACCAAGATTAACTATCAAACAGTTTAGCCTTGACGATGCCGAGTTTATCGTCCGATTACTTAATGAAAAATCATTCATTGAGAATATTGCCGACAAGCAAGTAAGAACAATTATCGATGCAGAAAACTACTTAACAAATGGACCAATGGCAAACTATAAAGAATATGGTTTTGGTTTATATGCCGTATTGTTAAAGAGTAGCGATACAGTTACCCATGAAACGCTTATTGGTATGTGTGGATTACTGAAAAGGCCTGAACTTGATTACCCGGATTTAGGCTACGCCTTTTTACCAGAGTTTTGTGGTCAAGGTTATGCCGTTGAAGCCGCTGACGCGGTATTAAAAAATGAAGTTAAAAAACACTCCCTAAATACTATTATGGCAGTTACCTCTCTCACTAACCAGAGCTCACATAATTTACTGAAAAAAATAAATTTTAGCTTTATTGGCACCATGCAATTATATGGCGAACAAAGTAATGCTTATGAGTACCGTAGCTAATTTACCTGAATGACACTCTTTTTGAGAACCAGCTCACTTTTAGTTTCCAACAAAAACTACTTCTTCGCAGGTATCTATCCAAAGCGGATACTTCGCCATAACCTTGGTGAACATTGGGCTTTGTAAGTATCGGTTTAACCATTTTTGCAAACAAGGATAAGGTGACTGCAAGTACCATTGCCTTTCAACTCGAGCGAATTGACGAATAAAAGGTAGCAACGCAATATCAGCAAAACTTTCACGTGCTGAAAATAAAAACTCATGTTCAGTTAAGCGGGCTTCTAATAATTGAATATATTCTTCACAGGCTTTTCGACAATCAATTAATGTAGTTTCATGATAACGCTTGGCACATTTATAGGCTTCTAAGCGTACTTTAAACTCACTATCAAACTTATTAACTAGCGCTAACATTTCAGTCAAATGCTCTGGCTGGTTTTTATGTAGTAAATCATTGGGATCAGCGTTATTAAGTGCCCAAAGCATAATGTCGAAACTTTCATCAATGACTTGAATTTGTTGCCCGTCTTCATTTTCCTTTAACCTATCCTCGTCTAACACCAAAACCGGCACCGTTGCTTTTGGTGACGCTAAAATCATTTCATTGGGCTTATTACTGAGTACAATATCTCGCAGAACAATAGGCTGTTGCGATTTATAAATCGCGATACGTGCACGCATGGCATATGGACAATTTCTCAATGAATACAAAATAGGTAATGACATGATTTTATTATTTTTGCACGATAACTGGGAGTAATAGCTCATTTTAACGGTATTCATTGTGCAAATATACGGGTAAAATCTCTGCTCTTAAATTTAGCGAATAAAAAGTTGTATAAATGGATCATAAAATTGAATTATTAGCCCCTGGCGGCGATGTCGATGCAATTAAAGCGGCAATTATTGCAGGAGCTGACGCGGTATATTGTGGCTTAGATACCTTAAATGCCCGAAATCGCGCTTCCAATATCTCATTTGAACAACTCATTGGCATTATTCGTTTAGCCCATCAATACGATTGCCAAATATTCTTAACGCTAAATGTTATTATTTTAGAGCGTGAATTTAAATCGATTGCCAAATTACTAAGTAAATTGGTAAACACCACATTAGATGGTGTAATCGTGCAAGATATCGGCATGTTTAACATTATAAAGAAACATTTCCCAACGTTAGATATTCATGCTTCCACCCAATTAACAACGCATAATATTGGCCAAATTCCATTTTTGAAAAAGCTTGGTGCATCTCGCGTTAATTTATCACGCGAGTTAAACCTACGTGAAATTACCGCAATAAATAAAGTATGTGTAGAGCAAGACGTACTCACCGAAGTATTTGTACATGGTTCACTATGTGTGGCCTTTTCGGGCTTATGTTATTCAACGTCTGCCAGTGTCGGTAATTCCGGTAACCGCGGTCGCTGCAGTCAAGCATGTCGAGAAGAATACGAAACTACGCCGTCTGGTAATAATTTCCCACTTAATATTAAAGACAATTCTGCCTTTTTTGACTTACCTGCGCTTATAGACGCAGGTGTACACTCCTTTAAAATAGAAGGCCGTATTAAAGGTGCTAACTACGTTCACACTGTAGTTGATAGTTTTCGTAAACAAATTGACGGTTTCCTCAATACAGGTGAACTAACTGAAGACGGCGAACGTCTATACAAAGTATTTAATCGCGATTTTTCTAATGCCTTTTTGCGTGGTGACTTAAATCAGTCAATGTTTATTGATAACCCTCGAGATAACTCAAAAATTCACGCGGTAAATAAATTCAAAGCTGATGAAAGCCAAGCTATTTCAGTTGTACAAATTCAAGATGTTGAGCAGAACCTACAAGTCGATAAGAATACTATTGAAGCAGAAGTTGTGGAGAAAATTAAGCACTTAAGCATCGAAAAAGTGCCATTAACCTTAGCTTTTTCAGGTCAACTTGAACAACCGCTCTCCGTAACGGTTACTACCGAGGGTTTTTCTGTCGAGCAAAATAGCTTTACCCTACAATCGACTAGCTTATTGAGAAGTAGTGACAAAGCCTATATTGATTTCGCCACTATCAATAAGCGCTTTAAAAGCTTTAACAATGCAGAATTTTTACTTAAAGAAATTGACTGCGATAAATTAGCGCAAGGTTTAAGCATTCCATTTAAAGAATTAACAGCCCTCAAAAATAACATTGCTAAACAATTAAATAATGAAATTAGCGTACTACCTGAAGTTATCTTACCACCGTTAGTTAATCACCCGAAAGTTGAGCTTAAAAGTGGCAGTAAAGCGAAATTATCAATATTAATATGTGACGAAGCTGAAGTTGAGCTAGCAAATATAACTGATGCCGATATTTATTTTAAGTTGCCAGATGCCTACAAGCGAGGCTGTACTAAATATGTTGATTTTCTAAAGGCTAACCCACGTTTAATTCCGTGGTTCCCAGCGGTATTAATTGGTAAAGATTACGATGTAGCAGTAAATATTTTAGAGCAAGTAAGGCCTGAGCTTATTGTAACTAACAATACCGGTATTGTCTTTCGTGCCAATGAATTAGGGTTAAAGTGGATCGCCGGACCGTTTTTAAATACCACTAACTCATATGCGCTTATGGCACTGAAAGAAGACTTTGACTGTAATGGCGCCTTTATTTCTAACGAAATTAACGCATCACAAATAAAAAATATTGCCCGCCCAGAAAACTTTAAATTGTTCTATAGCATTTATCACCCTATTTTATTGATGACCAGCCGACAATGTTTCTTCCAACAGAGTGTTGGTTGTGAAAAGCCACGGATCGACAACGGTTGTATGCTTTCATGTGATAAATCGACAAGTATTACGAACCTTAAGGGGGCGTCGTTTGCTATTGATAAACAAAAAGCCGGCTACCCGAGCATTTATAACCAAGATCAGTTTTTAAATATGGAAATTATTGAAGACTTATCACACTTATTTGATGGCTTTATGATTGATTTAACCAACATTGGCGCAGGCGATAGAGTATCACCAGATAAAAAGATACTAATTGCACAATTTGAAGACTTATTATCAAACCAAGAGTCAAACAGTCAATCTGCCGTTAACCAACTAAATAACTTAGTACCGGAATCAACCAATATTCAATATCACAACGGCTTGTGATGTAATTATTAGCACGCTTAGCGAAAAATTAAAACGCTGTTACTTGCACAAGTAACAGCGTTTTTTCTGTTGCAATTAATCAGTAGTGCCTAGTCAGTAGTAAGTGACCAAACAGCAAATTCATTGCCGCTAGGTTCAATAAAATGAAAACGACGACCACCGGGAAACGAGAAAATAGCAGTAGATATTTCACCGCCAGCTGATTCAACTATTGCTTGAGTCCCCTCTAGGTTATCACTTTTTAGTACCAATAAAGCCGAACCTTGTGCTGCTAGTGCTGTTAACTCTGAGTGATAAAATCCGCCATCTATTCCTTGATCAGAAAAAGCCGTGTATTCAGGACCGTAATCTTGAAATGTCCAATTAAATACTTGTTCAAAAAAGTGTTTCGTTGCGGGAATGTCTCGAGCGGGGAATTCAACATAATTTAATTTTAAGTTAGGTGACATGATTTCAAGGTTCCTTGCTATTAGGTGTCTACAGTCGGTTTACCGGCCATACACCTTTTAAGCTATTTTAAATGGTTAAACGGACAATTTATCGCTATGCAAACTTAAAGTAGGCGATGCCTACAACTAACACCAACACTATATAGGATAAAAATTGAATGCCTGCTTGTCGATGCTTTTTAGCATGCAAGCAAACTGTTTCATTAACAATATTTTTCAATAACTTTGAAGCTGTAGGCGAAACAAAAACCATAGGGATTTTCAAAAGTGTCGGAGAGCCAAGCTGTTGCCAAATTTCAGGCTCGTGTACTTTTACTGATTGATAATACTGGTACTCTGCCATGCCTGAACGCAACATTAAAATTGCCCAAATTGCAGTAAGTAAAACTAACATCACCACTCCTTATAATTAAAAGTGACTAACAAATATCACTTTTTAACGGCCAAAATATTTTCTAAAACAATCTCTACGATAGACTCAAAAGCTAACGATAATATATTGTTTGTAATGCATAAACTTATTTCACTTTAGCATCGGCAATACACAAACAGCAAGTACGGTGGAACACGACTATATTTATTGCAGTCTATAAACTTGCTAAAAACTCTTTATACACCCGTATTTCTTGCCTTTCTGCCAACATATTTCCGTGAGTTGCATCGTCAACCACATGTAAGGCTTTATTCTCTGACTGACTAGCGTCAAATAAACGTTGTGACAAAATAGCGGGAGCTTGTTGGTCATTTTCACCCGCAATGATCAAAAGCGGATTAGAATAATCATTAGCTAACACGGCTTTGTTATCAACCTGATAAAATGCCTGCTCAACATCAATAGTCACAAATATTTTACTGTACCATGGCATACGAGCATCAATCCATTCATCAACATTAGTGGCAGAGCCCTGTAAAACTAATCCATCAATCTTTTTATTTTTTGCGACTTGCCCTGCAATAAAGCTACCCAATGAAAAGCCATGTATGATAATTTTATTCGGTGAGTAGCTTTGTTCAATAAAATCAAACTGAGCGTTAGCGTCTGAAATTAAGTTATTAATTGTCGCTCGACCATTACTGGCTCCTGTTCCTCTGCGATCAAAAATAACAATATCTTTATCTAGCTTTATCAACGATGCCATCACTGACTTCATCGAACTTTCAACCGTCATACCATTGCCTTGTATAAAATAAATTAGCTCATCTGAATTAGGTTGATCGATAAAAATACCATGAAGCGTTACAATTTCTCCACTTGGCTCTGCTACAGTGACTGTTATAGGTTTTAATTTTTGTGTTTCATACTTTAATTGCCAATCATGCCACTGCTGTGAACTATATGGCAATTGCTTACTATCTTGCACGATAAAGCCGCTTTCGGTTAGTTTTGCACTACAAGCAGCGAGATTAAATAACAACACAAGCAGTAGTAATTTACTCTTCATTTTTATTCCCTTAATTATGGTAATTTTTAGACTATATTTTGTGGTTACATTAGCGCATGACATAAAAATAAAGCTGCTCTATTTACAAGCAGCCTTTATGACTAATAATAGTGATTAGTAACTAATGGCTAACTTTACTGCATACGAAAACTAAGCTAAGCCATTAGGCGGGCTTTCGCAGTGTTATTTTTTGAAGCTTTTTATTGATGAAGTTAAATATCTTTATCGTCAGCAAACCCAATGCCGAATGAAATACTATTGCCCTCTCCTATATTAAATTCCAACCCCGTTGATAGTTGATAACCTAGCTTCCATTGACGATGACCTTGTGATTCAAATGGTGAGTCAAATCGGCTTCTAGCATTAATTAAACTAACACTTGCTTCAAGGTAAGGTGCAACATTTTCAAAAACATTCAGCTTTTTTAACTTCGCACGACCAATTACAGCTAACTCCTGATGCTTGCCATCAGCATTGATAAATTCGTTAGCATCGTTAGTGGCCTCAGTAAAACTGCCGGAAAATGTAGAGCTTGCATAATTTAGTTCAATACTTTGACTAAACAGCCAATCGTTACCTAAAGTAGAAGGTTTTATTAAGCCAATACCAAAGTCAGTAGCTAGGCTTTGGTCGGTAAAATAAAAGTCATTAATATCAATGTCCTTATTTTGGGTGACACCAATCGTCATATACGGCTGATATTCAACTGAACTTACAGTGGAATTCTCACTTTCATCTGCCTGTAAGCTACCGGAAAACAACACGGCAATCGCCATTAACTCTCTGCTAAGTAACTGATTTTTAATTTTAATATTATTAAAAAGCTGCCAATATTGTATTTCCACTTTATGACTCCTTATCTTGATAAATTAATATATCGCCCGGTAAGCATTCTAAAGCCTGACAAATAGCATCTAAGGTTGAAAAACGTATTGCTTTTGCACGACCACTTTTTAAAACAGATAAATTTTGCGGTGTAATTCCAATAGCTTGGGCAAGATCATTCGATTTCATTTTTCTTTTCGCCAGCATCACATCTAATTCAATAATGATAGCCATTAGATCACCAATTCTTGTTGTTCTTTAATTAAGACACCTTCATGCATTATCCAAGCAATAACATAGATAATACCGCCAATCAGTAGGTATTTAAGTTCAGTAGAGCCAAAGTTAAGAATAATAGGTAAGCTGTCGCTCAAGCCGGTAAAACGCATAAACAGGGTAACAATCACGGGATAGCAAATGTTCAGTACAACCCAGGAAAGTAATGTTTTTCCTAGCATTTTTAAACAGTGAATAGTGTTGGTTGTAAAAATCTCACCACGCTGGTAGCAAGTAAATAAGCGTAAGAGGAAAAAATATATTAGCAGATATGGTAGTAGCTCTATTGAACCTAAAATAAGCGTGGTATTAAAGTTCTCTTTTTTTAACGCTTGGGCAATATCTTGCCATGATTGGCTAAACTCAATATGAAAATTACTATTAAACAAGCCAAAATCAACAATAACTTGCTGTCCCAACTCGGTATTTACTCCATTTGTAACAATTAAAATAAATGCCAGTAACTGCAAGGAAGCAAGGAATAAGATCAAGTATCGAATATACTTACTTAAGCGAGATATTTTTACCATGAAAATGTTAGCTCTATATAAATTTTATACTAAGCTAACATATACAAAAACAACTTAACAATAACTTTTTATCGTTTATCGATAAAAATATATTCCTAAGCATTCAATAAACACTTAAATTTTATGGCACCGCTTGGCCATTTCGCGCTTCAAGTAACCGATACCAATCTTCGCGAGAGTAAGTTAGCTCTGAAGCTTTTTTAGCAGCAACAATTCGCTCTGGCGTTGTTGAACCAACAATTGGGCAAATGCCCGCAGGGTGTTTTAGCAACCAAGCAAGAATAACTTGCCATGGCGCACATTCATATTTCTCACTTTGCTTAGCTAACTCATTTTCAATTCGTTGTTCATCTGCAACAGAAAATGTATTACCCCATGCTGAATACGCTACACCACCTAAAGGACACCATGCTATAGGCGTAATACTATGCTGCTGACATTGATCTAACGTACCATCAATTAAGGTATCAATATTGTGAATGTTAATTTCCACTTGATTCACCAATAGCGGCATAGACAATGCAGACCTTAGTAATTCAACCTGAGAAGGCTTAAAGTTACTTACACCAAAATGTTTTACTTTGCCACTAGCTTTTAATAAAGCAAAGGTTTCCGCCACTTCACGTACATCAAATAAATAATCAGGACGATGTAATAAAAACATATCCAAATAATCAGTATTTAAGCGCTGCAATGAGCCTTCAACACTTTTTAAGATATATTCACGACTAAAGTCATATCGTGTTGGTGCATATGAGTCAATATCGACATTTCTAGGACGAATTCCCGCCTTAGATGTCAGAATGATTTGCTCACGTAATTCAGGCTTTTCTGTCAATATTTCACCGAAAAGACTTTCACACGCCCCGCCACCATATATATCAGCATGATCAAAATGGTTATAGCCTGCGTCAAACGCAGCCATAATTGCTTGTTTGCCTTTTTGTCTATCACTTTCAGAATTATCACCAGCTATTCGCATACAGCCGTATATAAAGCGGGAAGACTCTATACCTGAATTACCTATTAATTTTTTTTGCATTGTAATGCCTCTTTCAAACTAGATAGTGGCTGAAAGTTCAAAAAAATAGCAACCACAAATAACTTTTCATACTTAATTTACACTAATCATAACTTAAGGTTGTTATACAATTACAAGCGGCAAAAATTACGTAAGTATTCATCATGACTAGGTAACTTAGACAAAGGTTCAAGCTTAATCTTTCTAATCTTTTCCAACATTAAATTAAGTTGCTCCAGAGGCATTTCATTTGCCATTGGATGATAATCTTCTGGTTCAATACCTTGCCCTAACATAACTTGTAACCACGAACCTTCATTAAACAAATCGCTTTGTTCACGAAAAATTTTGCCACTCTCTTTAAATAGTTTAATTTTATTTTTCAATGATTCTGGGATTTCCATTGCCCTTAAGTCACGCCACAACTGGCTATCACCTCTTTGATTCACATGATAATGTAAAATAATAAAATCTCGAATTTGTTCAAATTCTACTTTTGATTGTCTGTTGTATTCATCAACTTGTGCCTCACTGATACCATTTTGTGGGAACATATGAATAAGGCGAACAATTGCAGACTGAATTAAGTGAATACTCGTAGATTCCAATGGTTCTAAAAAACCACTCGATAAGCCAATGGCAATAACATTTTTATGCCACTGCTTACGCCGGCGTCCCGTAGTGAATTTAATTACTTTAGGCTCAGCTAAAGGTTCTGATTCAATATTAGCTAATAATAAGGCTTTAGCTTGCTCGTCAGAATAATGATTACTGCTATAAACTAAGCCATTACCATTTCGGTGTTGTAAAGGTATTCGCCACTGCCAGCCGCCTGGATGAGCAATTGATCGTGTATATGGCAATGTTTCATCAAATCTTTTCGAAGGAACGGCAACGGCTCGATCACAAGGTAACCAGTGCCCCCAGTTCTCATAACCAGTATTAAGTGTTTGCTGAATAAGTAAGCCACGAAAACCTGAGCAATCAATAAATAAATCGCCAGTAATTTCTTCACCATTTTCAAGAACTAGCTTTATTACATCACCTGAGCTATCGCATTGCTTCACACTAGCAACTATACCCTCAGTACGTGTTACACCAATTCTTTCACTAAATCGCCTTAAAAATTGTGCATATAAACCAGCATCAAAATGAAATGCATACGGGATATCAATAATAGGTTCTTTAGATTTAATTTGTGCAAACTTACCTTGTAAAGCACATAAGTAATTCAGGTCATAATCCCATAAATGATTTTCTAAACCAGCATCTTGTGCACGTTTTAAATAATGATGAAAATGACAAAATGGTGAACTTTTACCTGCTGCGCCAAAGGTATGAAAATAACTTTCTTTGGTATTCTTCCAATGTTCAAATTTTATACCGAGCTTAATCGTTGCCTTAGTTTCTCGCAAAAACTCCGCTTCATTAATTCCCAGTGCACTGTTGAATAGGCGAATTGGTGGGATTGTCGCTTCGCCGACCCCTATACTGGCAATATCGTCAGATTCGACTAATTCAACTTCAATACTTGTTCCCATTAATTTTTTAACTAATGCAGCCGACATCCAACCTGCCGTACCACCACCTAAAACAACAACTTTTTTCATTGCATTATGCATTGATATTTCCTCAAAATACTATTTGATTTAGACAGTTTGACTATACTAACAATAAAAAAACCTACAAGTTACCTCGCAGGTTTTCTATTTAAGCATCCTAGTATGTTAATTAACTACAATTAAAACTTATAGTTTAGGGTAACTAAGAAATTACGACCAAAGGATTGATAGCGAGAAACTAAACGTGTATCTTCCGAGTTTACTTCAATATCTTTCTCATCAGTTAAGTTTTGTCCTTGCAAGCTAACACGTAAACCATCTAAGGATTTGATGCCCGATTCAGAGAAATCATAACTAATTTGCGCATCCCATAATTGAACGCCTTGGCGCTCAATTTCTGTTAATGATAAGCTTTGACCACGAGTTTCAGCTAAGAAATCCGAACGTTTGGTACCAGCAATACGTACTTCAAAACCTTCATTTTCATAATAAGCTGTTAATGAATAACTTTCATCAGACAATCCTGGTACACGAGATTCAGGAATGACATCATCATTTACTTTTTGTTCATTCAATTTACCATCTAGGAAGGTTGCACTCATTACTAAACCGAACCCTTCTAAAGAGTCATGTGCTAAACGCAATGGCAAGCTCGCTTGTAATTCATAACCACGAACAAAGCCAGTAAAACCGTCAATATTAGCATCTACAAAACCATTAAATGTTGCTGGTGCATTACCTTCTGAGTCATGATGTATTTCTGGAATATATACGGGCGTGAAGTCAGTTAAAATTGAAGTACTACGATGCCAATTGACTAAATCCTTATAAAAGAAAGCTGCAGCCACATAAGCATCATCAGCAAAATAATTTTCATAGGCTAAATCAAACTGATTTGCTTCATAAGGTTTTAGCTGAGTATTGCCTGCGTCACCGCTCCAAGGCCCGTTAGATGGATTAGAATTGCCTATTTGATTATCATTATAAGCAAATGTTGCGCGGTTATTAGGTTTTAAGTTATCAATACGGGCACGTGTAATTACTTTACCTGCAGCGGTACGAATAAATTGATTTTCCGCTACTTCAAAGCTTAAATTAATTGTTGGCAACACATCTGAATATGATGCGCTGTCATTTACTATAGTTGATTCTACATATGCGTTTTCGTTTTCAACGGTAGAAAAACCTGAAGCACTTTGGTCAACATCAACATATTGTATGCCTACATTACCTGACATAATCACATCGCCAAATTCTGCTTCTAATTCTAACTTAGCATATAACGTTAAACTATCTTCTTTAATAGTGTAAGTATCACCTAAACGATCAGTCTGTACTAATGATGCTTCTGTTGCTTTATAGTAACCACTTTCATAAAGGCCGATACTATCATAGGCTAACACACCACCAAGTCCCATAAAACTTAAATCAGCAATACCTAACACTTCAGGAATTGCTGCATCACTAGGGTATTCTGGCGAAGTTAAATAATCGCCTTCATTAACTTTGCTTTTTTCACGCTCAGAGTAAATTGCACCAACCTGAATACCACTGATAATACTGTATTCCAATACACCATTAGCTTCTATACGTAAACTATCTAATGACTCGTCAAACTCCGGACGATTAATGAAACCGTCTTGTGCATCACCACCAATAACTGGTGCGCCCCACGCTTGTGGGCCTGCCAAACGAATAAGGTTTTCATTAGTATAATCTAAATCCGACATTGTAGGGTGGTCAGAAAAGAAAATCCCTGAAGAAGTTTGTTGCCAAGAACGAGCGGGAACAGGACGTCCATCAACACCTGCTCGCCCTACACCTGAGTAGCTTTCTACATCAATAATATTTTTTTCAACATCACCCATTGAAATATCAGCTACTAAATTCCAATCATCATTAAGTGCGTATTCAACGTTTAAGCCCAAAGTGGTTAGCTCAGATTTTTGGCTTAGGCCATCATTACGAATGACCGAATGAAAACCATCATAATAACCTGAAGTTACAAAGCCATCCTCAATTTTAGTACTCGTATAATTTACACCACCCCATACTAAGCCCTCTTCCATACCCCGTTTAACATCATTCTCTTCAAAATCAATGTATAGAGCGTCTAATTGAAGTCTTAAATTGTCTGTTGGAGTATATTCAATAACTGCAGCAATTGAGTCACGCTCCATCATCGCCGAGCGGACAAATGAATCATGCCCACCAATAATCGCGTTTCCATCAGCGTCAGCCGCATAATTACCATCACCCCAAGCACGGAACTGCTCTTCTTGACGTGGAGTTTCTTGTGTTGATACAACTAAGGCTAAACCTAAAGTATCATCAAGAAATTGCTCAACGTAGTTAATAGAGAATCGATGTCCTGTATTATCATAATCAGGGTTAGCAGCATCATCACCATTTTTCTCGTAAGATGCATTAATAGCTAAAGTTGAGTCAGCGTTAAGAGGGCTAATGGTTTGTAAATCAACTGTACCACCAATACCCTGTGTCATTAATCCTGCTTCTGGTGTTTTATATACAACAATATTTGACACAATTTCTGTTGGGTATAAATCAAATTCAACACCGCGATTATCACCCATACCAAGTAGTTCACGACCATTTAATGAGGTACCAATGAAATTTTCATTAAAACCACGAATTGATAGACCACTAGTACGACCTGAACGACGTTCACCGGTAACACCTGGTAAACGCGCTAAAGATTCAGCAATGCTGGTGTCAGGCAACTTACCAATGTCTTCAGCTGAAAGCACTTCGACAACAGAATTCTCGCTCATTTTAATAGCTTGAGCACGCTGCAAACTACCACGTATACCGGTAACTGTTATAACTTCAACTTCTTTTTCTTTCGCTTTTGTATCTGCTGCTTCTTCAGCTAGAGCGGGTATACTTAGTGCCATAAAGCCGCTTGATAGCAAAGCCAAGGTAACTCGACTTGGTTTAAAACTTAACATTGGTGAACTCCCCTATACATCCTTGCTTTTAATTATTTTTCAGCGTTCCTACGCTGATGTAACTAATTTGTATTTTTCTGCAATATTTGCAGTCATTCCTAATATAGTGTGAGCAAGAAACAATGAATACCACTTGCATACGTATTCATCATGCACTTCGGTACTGAGCTGGATAGCTGTCTATCTCAACGATAGCTATTCACCTATACAAAGTAATAGCTAATCTTGTTTTAATATAACCAAAATCACAACCAAAATTATCGCTGATAAATAATTTATTCCTTTAAATACAATAAATAAGAAACCAAATTATTTGCTATATAAAATTTACTCTGCTCAAATTACAATTATTTACACATGGTTACTCATTTCTATAAACCTAAAACTATTAAGGTTCATTTCAGAACACTGAATACGTATGTAAACTAAATTGGTAACGTGCTATTTCGAGCGTTATGCTATTAGGCAGCAATAAAAAAACGCCCTAGCAAGCTAGAGCGTTCTTAAGAGAATAATAATTATAGCAAAATCATCCCTATTTATTATTCATTTACTTCTTCGATATAGTAATCCTTGGTGCACTCGGATCAGGTCCAGTAACCATAAAGATATAAGTAGCAGCTTCATCAGCAGTAAAAGATAAATTGTCATTTGAGCCTTGCGATAAAGTTAGTGGTTGATTTAAATTTGCCACATTCCCATCATCACCAGCCCCCAAATTGAAGGTAGACCAATCACCAGAGGCAACCTTAAACCCGTAACTCTCTGCATCTAAATCAATCTCAACAGAGTAGCTCGCGTTTCCTTGATAAATGACTTCATCAACTTCACCCCAATTATTCATCTCGCCACGTATAAATACACTTGTATCAGCAAACATTTCGGATTTAAAAACGGATAATGTTGGCGCTTCCAAATCTGAAGCATCAAAAATAAAGGTATATTCTTGCTCAGTATCAAATGTCATCATTAAATTATCATTGCTACCTGACAGCAGTAATTGCTCTTCTGTTAACAACACTTCAGTATCGTTAGCTGGAGCTCCCATATTAACAGTTGACCAATCAGCTGAGGCTACTTTAAAGCTAAATGTATTGGCCTCTACGGCAAAGGTTGCCGAGTACTTACCACCACCAATGTATGTTAGCGGGTTTGTTTCACCCCAACTATTCATATCACCACGAATATAAACCGTTGTACCAACAAAAGGCTCTTCATTTTTAACAGTAAGAACAGGAGCATCGATATTTGATGCATCAAGTGTAAACATGTAGGTAGAAGCATTAATGATAGATAGTGCTAAATTGCCACCATCTTTGGTTAATGTGAAATCTACACCTTCTTCTACAATATTACTTGATTCAGGTGCGCCTAGGTTAACTGTCGACCAGTCACCTGACGCCACTTTAAATTCATAGTCGTTCGCTTCAAGCTCAATAGCAACTTGGTAGATTCCATCACCAAGATAAGTAAAGCTATCTACCTCTCCCCAACCGTTCATGCCGCCACGAACATAAACAGCTGTGTCTCCATAAGGCACAACATCAGGCGCTCCCGCCGTGGCAATAGCTGATAAACCGCGACCTTGTTGTTCTCCTTGTGTTTTAACAAATACTGCCGTTGTTAAGGCAGGTACAGTAAATGTGCCTTCACCTTCACCTTGACTAAAACTGGCACCGGAAACAATGCTATCAACAGAGCCAGCTTGTACACTATGCAAGTTAAAGCCTTCAGCAGTAGGAATAGTATGCGAAAGTTCACTATTTGAACCATTAACGGCAACAACAATAGCATCATTAGCAGGATCTAAGTCTTCTAAATCACTGCCATCATCAATACTCATCACAATTAAGCCTTGAGTTTGACCTTTGCCAATATTGTGGAAGCCAACACGATCAATAATATCTTGTGCTGTTGTTAAGCTGAATAACGGGCTGGTAGTACGAATTTTCAAAAACTCATTAAAAACACTTGAAGCAAATGAAATATCACTGGCTCCAACGTTGCTGTCAGCATTTAGTGCGAAGCGCAATAAGTCTTCATCACTTTTACCTCCTTTATCAAGCGGCAAACCTTTATTCCAATTATTATTGTCAAAGGTAAAATCAACAAAGTTATACCAATCACCGGCATCATAGGTATTGCGATCTAACGACTTAGAGCGTAAAAAGTCACCGCCCATTTGTAAAAATGGAATACCTTGAGAAAGTAAAACTATTGAATGCGAAACATTCTGAGTTCGAACTCGTGATTGCATATCCATTGACGGGGAAAGTACAAACTGTAGTTGATCCCATAAGGTTTCATTATCATGTTTTGAAATATAATTGACGACATCAGCAGGATCTTTAGCATACATATTTGGTGAAAAGGCACTACCTAGACTGCTGGTGCCATTGGCACTTTTCAACACGTAATCTGCAAGAGAACCAGCTAGGCCAAGCTTAATAATATCTTGTTGTTTAAATGCATCGTTATCATTGGCATCATTACTAAAGAACTTCCCTTTTCTAATGCCATCTCGCAACCGGTCATTAAAGGTACCAATTTCACTACCCGCCATATTAAATTGATTCGCTTGTTCAAAGCCACGATCATCACGGGTCCAACCTTCACCATAAAAATGGGTATCACTGTCAATCGCTTGAATTGTATCTCTAGCAGCAAGCATCTGTTCTTTCGAACCATGACTCATAATATCAAAGCGGAAACCGTCAAAGTTATAATGTTGGGTCCATACTTTTAGAGAGTCCACCATCACTTTATCCATCATACGGTGTTCAAGTGCGGTATCATTGCAACAAGTTGATTGAATAATAGCACCAGTTACCGTATTTCTGCTGTGGTAATAACCAGGCACTACCATGTCTAAAACCGAATTTTCCGACATTCCTGCAGAGCTGGTGTGGTTGTATACTACATCTAACACAACACGTAAGCCTAAATCATGCAATGCTTTAATCATAGCTCGCATTTCAGTAATGCGAGCTACACCATCTGCATTCGAAGCGTAAATGCCATCAGGAACATTAAAATGTTGAGGATCATAGCCCCAGTTAAAGCTATCCACTTCACGTAATACATTCATTAATTCAGCAGCGTCATTAGAATAACTATTGTAGCTTTCAAATACAGAGCGTAATGAACTATCCGCACTTTCAACGCCACAAACCGGTGCGTCACTTTTAAGTGCACAAAGCTCAGCAACTGTATTATCTAAATCAACAATAGACTCAGGATCTTCGTTAATAGAAGCAATATCATTTGCTGGTAATATATGAAAGTAACTTAAACCATTATCTGCCAGTTTTTGTAAATGTTGCACAGGTAGAGAATTAGTTTCTGTAAAGGCTAAGTATTTTCCTCTATTTGCTGCGTCAGTGCTTTCATCAAGCGCACTAAAGTCACGAATATGACCTTCATAGATAACCGCATCTTCATAATTTCCAGCAGCGACGACATTTTGCTCTAACCAACCATCTGGCATCAAATCATCATCAGCTAAATTTACAAACTGGGAATAATCGCCATTCGTTGAAAGCCCGACAGAATATGGATCAGAAGTAAGTAGCGTTTCTTGTTCCTTACTTTGATAATGATAAACTGATAATTCGAACTGATAAAACTGACGATCTAAGCTAGCATTACCTTGATACGACCAAACACCGGTGTTGGTGTCTTCAGTCATGGCATGACTAGCAGTTTCTTTTTTATCGGCATCATATACTTTTAGCGCAATACTTTGCGCTGTTGGTGCCCAAACAGCTACGCTTATATTTTCAGCATCATACATTACACCCAGTGTAGCTTCATCAGCATCGGTATCACCTTTAGTGTATATATCATCAAGTGCTTTTGCAGTTTGCACATAGGTAGCTGCAACTGCTTTACCGTCACTATTGTAACCAACCAGAACTTGTTGATTTTTTAATATCACTTTAGCGTCTGCAACCGACCAATCGCCTGAGAAAGCACGCCATAAATTGACTTGTGGTGCATTAGCTTTTTGCTCATCAGTTAGAGCTATTTCAGACAAAGTTAGAGCGGTACCACCAACATTATCATCCTCATCAGCTTCAATACCTGCGTTCGTCGAATGATGAAGTCGAACCTCTGTAACCTCATCACCAACATTCCATACGAGGGTATTCGCTTCAATCCAATGACCAGCATAATCTGCAATTTGTAATGGCTGTTCACCCAATGAAACAATAGGATATTCAAAAATAGATGCGACGCCTGAAAAGGTAAAATTCATTCGTTGGTAGGTATCGTCTTCTTGTTTAAGTGGCATTTTCCAATCACCACCGCCAAACTCCTTGCCAGCATCATCAGTACCTTTATGAATGATAAAATTGCCACATTCATTAAAGTCATCGACTAAATTAACAACCCAGTAAGCACCATAGTTAGGGTCAACTGCGGTATGCACTAAGCCATTATCCCAACTTGGCGCTAAAGAGTCATCTGCGTAAGCATTACAAGTCACGTCATTCCAGTTATGTAGCTTGTATTCATCATATTCGCCATCAGCACGATTATAGTAAAGTACAGCTTGGGTTTCGTTTGGAAAAAATTCTGGGGCGGGCGCATCAGGGTCAACACCAACAACACAGCTTTCATTCAGCGCATCTGGCACTGTTGGCACAGGACATTGAATTGGCTCTGGTGCAATACACGTTGTCCCCGCTGCGTCTGGCACCATAGGCACATCACAGGTTAGTAACGTTGTACCTGCTTTTGTTGAATCTGAACCACCACAGGCAGACAGAATAAGAGATATAAATGTTATAGCAATTAGCCGTAACATTGAGTTTTTATTAAACATAAATTTTACTCCAATAGCTAGGCACTTATAACGAATAAGTCATACCCAAAAAGAACTGACGACCAAAATATTGAATGGTTCCGGTTTGTGCTTTCACACCAAAATAACTTTTAGTTGGTTCATCAGTGAGGTTATTGATTTGAAATACAGCATTTAAATTGTCATTAATTTGGTAAGAAGCTTGATAATCTATGATAGTTTCGCCATCGTAATTCACGGTTTGCGCTTCTACGGCTACTTGCTCAGACACAAATTCATCGCGATAACGAATACTAGCGCGGGTTTCAAAACCTTCATACTCCCAAAACAAAGTGGTTTGAAATACATTTTCTGATAAACCCGGTAGTGATATAGGTAAGTCTTGCTGACCTAATTTAGATATTTGCTGAATTTCACTTTCAGTGTATGAATAACTCGCCTGTAGCCCTAAACCAGACCAAAAATCAGGTAAGAATGAAAATATTTGTGTATAAGTAAACTCAATACCACGAATATAACCGCCTTTATCATCATTAAATGCGGTTTCAAATGAGCCATTTCTAATCTCTAAAGGTACGCCACTAATCGGGTCTACCATTCTATCAGGCACGGCTAAGCCATTGGCGGCAAAGTCATACTCACTAATCGTTTGTGTAACAATACCGGTTGACTCAATATCTTTGTAGAAAATCGCAGCTATAAGTGAGCCATCTCCTTCTTCAAAGTACTTTTCATAAGATAAATCATATTGATTGGCATAAAACGGCTTCAAATGTGGGCTATTTTTAGCTTGCCCACTAATTTCAAAGTAGGTTTCAGTTTCAGTCGAAATTCGCGTCAAATTTGTACTACTATTTGATGCTAATCGATCAATATTTGGCCGACTCATAACTTTAGCGGCAGCAAAACGAATTTGGTCGCTATCCGTTAATTTAAAGTTCAAGTTCATTTGTGGTAAGAAATCGGTATAACTATTACTTATTTTCGTTGGAAAGTACCTATCATTCACTAAGCCTACTTCATCAGTAATGTACTGCGCGCCTAATCCAATATCACCACCAACGTCTTGTAACGATGTTGCCGCTTGCTTAGTATCAATAACTCGAACACCAATATTACCAGTGACTGGTATACCTGCTATTTCGGCATCAATATTCGCCATAATATAAGCTGCAACTATATCTTCAAAGACTGTACCACTTTCTTTTAAAGTCCAATCATAATTATTTAGATATGGATTTTCACCATTGACAGCTTCGCCAGAAAAGCCCCACGTTTGCAAGGGTTGAGGAACTCCATTTGGGAACCATGCATTAAGTACGGCGTCTTGATCTAATGCTAAATAGCTAGGAAAATATGAAAAATCTCCTGTCCAATTCACCACAGTTGCCATATCAGACGTTATATTTAAAGGTGCTTCTGGAGAGTTAAAGCTGCTATCGCTACCATATTCGAATACTGAACGTTTATTTTCATATTCACGTTCAGAATAACGGGCACCAAATTCGATAGAAGCTATATATTCATTATCAAGCTCGTAGGTAAAATCAAATCGAACTGCACTCACTTCATCTTTATTCTCATACGGATAAATTCCGTATTTAGTCACCATAACTCTATTTAGGTCTGTTAACGCATCAGCTTGGTTAAAGCCAACATTTGGTAAGTTCAAGCCATTTAACCCATAACTTATAGAAACGTTATTATCGAACTCTGGTGTTTCTGCATTTGCATCAGTGGAAACCAATGACCAAATTAAACCGTTTCTAAAGTTACTTTCTGCCGACGAGTAAGAAAGATCAATATTAAGACTCAAACGTTCAGTGATATTCCAATCAGCATTTAATCCTAAACTCTTCACTCTATCATGATCGGTATTATCGTCATTGACGACTTCAATACGAGTTGCACTGTTAGATGTCCTATTGAAAGTACCGCCAATAATTGAATTTTCGTGGTAAATAGGGTTACTAATAGCCGCTTGGCTACCATCAAACTTAACTCGATACCCTCTCGCAAACTCTTCGGAATCAAACTTTGAATAAAAGCCATCGAACTTTAAGTTGAAATTATCTGTTGGTTGCCATTCGATAGTTGTCACATAACCATTACGAGTTTCCTCACCACCTTTATGCTGTAATTCAAAACCTTCACTTATAAATTCACATTCTGGACAAGCAACTGTGCCACCAGTATCACCTTCGATATTATCTACATCTCTTGATTTATCATACGCTAGACCGATAAACTGTTGCGTAGCACTAGGCTGAAATAAGCGAGCATAACCTAAAGCTACACCGACAGTATCATCCATAAATTTACCTTGGTATGAAACACTAAAGCGATGACCACTTGAAGTCGCATCTGGAATATCACTAGCTAGATCGTTATACATACCACGGGCATTTACCGTAAACTTGTGCGCGTCATCATTTTTTAGCGGATTTGCAGTAGCCATTTCAACCGAACCTGCAACCCCCCCCTCTATCATTGATACCTTCGGCGACTTATAAACGGCTGCATTTGAAATAAGTTCAGACGGATACTGATCAAATTCAACACTACGCTGCCCACTGGTCGATACTTGCTCTCGACCATTCAAAGTGGTTGAAATAAATCCACCCGACATACCGCGGATATTTATTTCAGCGGCTTGACCGCCAGTTCGAACAGCAGAAATACCTGGCAGACGAGTTAATGCATCAGCCATTGAAACATCAGGCAATGCTCCTAAGTCATCAGCAGTAATTTGTTCTGATACGGTATCGGCGAAACGCTTTTGATTGATAGAATCAATCAGTGAACGGCGAAAGCCTGTTACTTCTATTACTTCAATTTCTTTATCAGCTTCACTTTTTTCTTTTTCATCAACTTGTTGAGCATAACTAGCCCCTGACAATGTTAATAATCCACAAGAAAGCATTGCCAATGTGAGCTTATTGGGCTTGGATTTAAACATAATTGGTTTCCCTCTATATCATCCTTGAATTTTATTTTTTGCTTTTATTAATTCATGGCTATAAGTTTCATAGCTGATTAAATATAGAAGGCTAGTTTTTGTAAGCACAGAGTGTGCATACGTATTCAAATATCGCTTCTTTTAGGGAAAAAGTGACACAAGATATTTGCTTTAACTTTATTTTTTTTATTCACCTAGAGTGTGTAAGGCCTAGACGGAAATTGGAAAAACATTCCCAAAAGAAAACCTGTACATTTGATTACAATAATTAACTAATTGAATACGTATGCAGAAATTTAACAAAAATAAATTGTCAATTTTTACTGAACACTAAAATTTAAGGTATCAGTTTGACATTGATAAACACTAACAGGCATATCGTTTTCAATTACTTGAAAGGTTTTTTTATTTAATTGCAGTTTATAGTCACCAGGAATCAAGCTATACACTAAACTCAAGTCAAGCATAGTTGCCACATTCCCTTTTGCTCTAATTAACTGATAATCTAAAGACGTTGGTTTAGCACGCTTAACCATCGGGCCCTGATAAGAAATTCTTTCGCCACTTGGGTCTGTTATCACAAACAAATCTGATAAAAAGCCTTCTAAAGGCGTGTACCAAGTTAAAACAGACAGATCACTACTACTCTGATTTAAAAGTATAAAATCAATAAATATACCATCAACGATATTTTGCTCAGCGCGAATATTAAGTTTACAGCTTAATGAAGGTTGTTCTAATTCTGTAATAATGTGATTAGATTCGGTCGGCATAAATCCTTCCATAGCTCTGTGCTCCTTGCTACAGCTAACTAACAACATAATCAATACGCCTACAAAAAAGTTAGAGTGTTTTGGATAACTCAATTCTTTCTACACCTTAATTAACTATTTGCCGTGGGTAATGACTACTCGTAAATTCCTTTTACCACTTAAGTAAAGCACTCTTTTTCGAAAACATCACATGAATTTTTCATTTTTTAAAGTAAATTTTTATCTATAAGGTAAGTAATAAAAAAGCCAAACTCAAATTACTTGGTTCGACTTTTTAGTTTTTAACAGATTTTAATTTCTTGTATAGCAAGTACTGGGTTAATTCTGATTAGGTGTGTTCTCAGCAAAATATTCATGACTATCAGCATTGTTTAATGCTTGATCTGGGTCTGAATTTGCTAAGCTTTGCGCGCCTGATTGGCCATAAACCACATCATCGGTACCTGCAATAGCATTAAAATGGCTTAATTCATGTACTATTGTGCCAGCACGAGAGTCCGTACCAAATTCACTAGCATTCCAGAACGCTCTGCAAAGATAAACTTTGTAAGGCTGTGTTGGGTAAACATAAGCAAAGTAAGACTTTTTGCAACTACAATCAAACTCTAGTGGTTTATTGTCAATAGCGTCATCAATTGCGTTAAAATTAGCTACGGCCGTGTTATAGCGTGAAGACGTTGCTGCTCCAAACCAAGTATCATAGCGAGCAGAAGTATTATTAGCTGAATGCGAATTTAAGTATGCAACAGAGTTATTTGTGATTTGGTCTGCAGCATCCAATGCACTTATAATTTCGGTTTTTTGACTATTAGAACAGCGACCAGTAAAACAAGTACCATCAATACAATCAGCTGAGCCATCACTGCCTGGCTTACCTTTATTTGCTGTACCTTTAGCAGCGATACCATCAATCCAAAGTGTCACTGGTGCTGACATTAAGCGCTGAGCTTTTTTCTGCTGACCTTTATTACTATATAAGTGCAATGACTTAACATCGTAACTAATTTCGTAGCTACCCGCTTCGCTCATGTCGTATAAACCACTTAATTCATACGTTTTCCTTAATGACTCTCCAGACTTCAATTTAATGAAATCTTTTTCAACCGGTGCATGACGCTTATAATGAGGTCCATAAAATGCCACTTCTACGCCATCACGCTTGACCTCAAAAATGTGTTCTTCATCTAAGTCTGTATACCAACCTAGAAGCTTTTGTTGGCCATTGCCATTGTTAGTAATAGTTAAAGTTGCATTGACATCACCACTACCACTATTGTTAACGGTTAAATCAACATCGAGTTGCGGTTTAGCCGCTGTTGCTTGCATTGAGGTTATCGCCGCTATTGTAATTATTGCTTTTAAAAATGATTTCATAAATTTCACCCTAGCTGCCAATATGTCAGGCATTAAATGTGTGATTATTGTTATTATCTTTACGATACTTGTCGGTATTACCGTTCATTAAGCCATCGCAACCAGTTAGCAGCTGTTGCTATTTACTGTTATCTACACAATGAAATACTGAGTTATTTTTACTAGTAAATTTTCGCCTTAAATTAGAAGAGGTGCGACAATCAATTGATTGATAAAGAAAATAAGCAATAATTTCCAATAAAACTTGCATTAGCTATGGATTTTTAACAATATTTATTACTAAATATTGTCATGTAAATTGAAGGTTTTCATTTATCCAAGCTTTCTTCTACAACATTGCTATCACTTTACTATTGCTTATTATTAGCATTTGTATGTATTCAGTGCATGCTGAAGAAAATGTTAACACTCAAGTAGTGACATATGTCGGCAAAGAAAGGAATGATTACCCGATAAAATTACTTAGGTTGGCATTAAGTTATGATACAAAGACCGAGATAAAACTAGCTCCATTTGGCCAAGATATGCCTAAAATGCGAGCATTTAATGAACTTAACAATAACAATGGCATAGACGTACTTATTGGTGGAGCAACCATTGAAAGAGAAAAATTAGCTCGCCCTATTCGTTTTCCTATCATGAAAGGCTTATACGGCTGGCGCATTGCACTTGTTAATAAAGATAATGAGTCCCTTTTAAAAGATATTAAACATTTATACCAGCTTAAAGCCCTTTCTGCGTTGCAGTTTCACACCTGGTCAGACAGTGAAATTTTAAGCTATAACAACATCAACTTGATTAAAGGCTCCGATGTAGAAGGCTTATATCAAATGCTAGATAAGAAGCGCGCCGACTACTTTCCTCGCTCAGTATTAGAAATTGACGCTGATCTTGAGAGACACCAACACCTTAATATTGTCAAAGATAAATATGCATTAATTTGGTATCCGAAAGCAGTTTATTTTTATGTTGCTAAGCATAAAGTTGCTTTAGCAGAAAAAATTAAAACTGGTTTGGAGCTAGCATTAAAGGACGGTCGCTTTGACCAGTTATTTAATGAACACTTTGGCAGTACGGTAAAAGCGTTACAAAGCCAACAACGGCATATATTTAAACTAAACAATCCTCTTATCTCCGCAAAAACACCGTTAACGCGCCGGGAGTTATGGTTAGATTTATCAACTAATGAACAGTAGCAAAGCGGAGCATAACAAGCTATTTAGCTTTAAAAATTAAAAACACTTATCTCTCTGCTAAGTATTAAAAGAAACAAATGGTTAACCAGTCACGTGAATACGTATGCAACTTAATGTATTTTCATTATCAGCACTTTATGCTTGAACAACAACTATTCGGCAACAAGAGCAATAATGAAAAAAATCATACTCCCTTTGTCTACACTATTTATTAGCCTATTTTCACACATGGAAATAATGGCAAAAACAGTTACGGTCAGCTCTCCTGATAATAAAATATCCATCAGCGTTAATGATGACAACCAGCCCAATTACCAAGTTATGTTTGATAGCGAACCGGTGATTTTACCGTCAGCATTAGGTATGTTATTTAAAAACGCTCATGGTTTTAGTGAAGGTTTTAAAATAACTTCAATCAATAAAGCTAAAGTAGACTCTACTTGGCAACTGCCATGGGGAGAACGTAAAAATGTCGTCGATAATCACAATGAGTTGCTGCTAACTTTTACCGCAAACCGAGATAGTGCTAATCAATATAAAGTGCGGTTTCGCGCATTCAACGACGGCATAGGGTTTCGCTATGAAGTGCCTGAACAAAAAGGCTTATCACAAGTAGAAATTACTAATGAGTTAACTGAGTTCTCATTAGCTAATGCTAAGGAATCAACAGCTTGGTGGATCCCTGCTCGTGGTTGGAATCGTTATGAATACATCTATAACACCACCAATGTTGAAAGTGTTGATAGAGCGCATACGCCATTTACTTTTAAACTACCATCGGGCACTCATGTCAGTATCCATGAAGCAGCGCTCGTTGATTATGCTGCAATGACCATTAATCAAAAACGTCCAGGTACACTAAAAGCTGATTTAACACCTTGGTCAGATGGTAGCTTAGTAAAAACTGAAACTAACTTTAAATCACCTTGGCGAACCATCCAAATCAGTAAAGACGCTGTCGGCTTATTAAACTCAGACTTAATACTCAATTTAAATGAACCAAACAAGTTAGGTGATGTTTCATGGGTTGAACCAGGCAAATACGTCGGTATTTGGTGGGGAATGCATATTAATGAAAACACTTGGGGCAGTGGCGAAAAGCACGGTGCAACAACAAATGAAACTATGCGTTATATGGATTTTGCCGCTGAACATGGTTTTTCAGGTGTTTTAGTCGAAGGTTGGAATATTGGTTGGGATGGTGAATGGTTCAACAATGGCGATGTATTTAATTTCGCTAAACCTTATGATGATTTTGACATCGCCAAAGTAAGTCAATATGGCGCTAAAAAAGGCGTCCGCTTAGTTGGTCACCATGAAACATCTGGCAGTGTTACCAATTACCGCAACCAAATGTCTGAAGCCTACGCTCTTTATCAAAAGCATGGAGTAAGCCAGGTAAAAACAGGCTATGTTGCTGACGGTGGTAATATAAAGCGCATCGACGAAAACGGTATTGTTAAAAAAGAATGGCACGATGGCCAATTTATGGTTAACGAATATTTGCACAGTATTACTGAGGCAGCCAAGCATAAAATTAGCATCAATACCCATGAACCGATAAAAGCGACAGGACTGCGTAGAACTTACCCAAATTGGATTGCTCGAGAAGGTGCTCGTGGCCAAGAGTTTAATGCTTGGGGCACACCACCAAATCCGCCAGAACATACGGCAATATTACCTTTTACTCGCATGCTTGCAGGTCCAATGGACTTTACACCAGGTATTTTTAATATGAGTTTTAATGGTTTAGGTAGCGACCGTAACCGCCCGCAAACAACGCTGGCCAAACAACTCGCACTTTATGTTGTGCTCTATAGCCCTATTCAAATGGCAGCAGATTTACCGAAGAGCTATCAAGCAAACTTACCCGCATTTCAATTTATAAAAGATGTTCCTACCGACTGGCATGAAAGTATTGCCATTGCTGGCGAAGTTAGTGACTATGTTGCATTTGCTCGTCAAGAACGCGATGGTAACGATTGGTTTGTTGGTGCGTTAACCGATGAAAACGCTCGCGAAATCACGTTAAAACTAGACTTCCTCGAGCAAGGTAAACAATATCAAGCGCAAATTTACCGTGATGGTGAAAATGCGGAATGGGTTAATAACCCCTATGATTTAACTATCGAAAATAAAATGGTTACATCATCCGGTAAACTTACCCTTGCACTAGCAACCAGTGGTGGTGCAGCAATTCGGTTTAAAGCTCTTAATTAGTTAACATTTTAAGTTAAAAATAATAAAGCCACGCTATTACAGGTGGCTTATTTTATTAACAATGAATAATTTAATAAGTGACTTCGTTTACAACCATTCCCTTTTATCTCCATCTCTTTCACAAAACTATTCTCGATATCGGCTTATATTGAAGAAGCTTTCTGATGTACAGATAAATATAGAGCAATAACCGATAAGCACGTTGAACTATATTGTTAGGTTCTACTCAAACTCGAGCAACTTATTGCATTCATTAATGTCTTGGCACAAATTAATTCACCACAGCAACAGGTTGCTTGATAGAATGTTCACGCTTTCGCACAATTTAAATCGATAATAATTAATACACGCAAGATAAGGGCTATGCTTTGCAACATTTAGTTTGGGATTTGGATCCCGTATTTTTCTCAATTGGACCGCTAACAATTCACTGGTACGGCGTTTTATTTGCAACGGCAATTCTGTCCGGTTTGCAAGTAATGAAGTGGATATTTCAAACTGAAAAACAAGATTTAGTCGCGCTAGACAATCTACTTATTTATATCGTTATCGGTGTTGTAGTTGGTGCTCGTTTAGGTCATTGCTTCTTCTATGATCCGAGTTACTATTTTGCTAATCCGATGAAAATCCTTGCTATTTGGGAAGGCGGCCTTGCCAGTCATGGCGGTGGTTTAGGTGCAATTATTGCTGCAGGTATTTACAGTAGAAAAAATAATATGAATTTTATGTGGCTACTTGACCGCTTAGCCATATGTACAGCCCTTTTTGGCTTCTTTGTTCGTAGTGCTAATTTTGTCAACTCAGAGATTTTAGGCACCGCCAGCGATGTACCATGGGCTGTTGTATTTTCCCGTATCGACAACATTGCTCGCCATCCTTCACAACTATATGAAGCCTTTGCTTATTTAACGATATTTTTTGTTCTAGTTATATTTTATAAACAGAAGAAAGAAAGAACGCCACAAGGTTCAATTCTGGGTGTTTTCTTAATCTTAATTTTTACCGCTCGTTATTTAATTGAAATGTTGAAAGAAAAACAAGCGGCTTACACTGCTGATATCGCACTAACTGCAGGGCAAATGCTTAGCATCCCATTTTTTATCGCCGGTATTGTTTTAGTGATTTGGTCAATAAAAAATAATAAGCAAACAAAATAGCAACAAAACAGGGTTACGATTAGAAAGTTATGAGTAAAAAATATTACGTGGTATGGAAAGGCGCAAAAACGGGTGTTTTTGACAATTGGAATGATGTTAAGTGCCATACTCAGGGTCGAGCTGACGCACAGTTTATGGGTTTCCCTTCCAAAGCTGAAGCGGAGCTTGCATTTCAATCAACATACACCAAAGCGCTAACCAAGCGTTCAATGAGCAAAAGTGGCGGTGCTAAACCAACCGCATCTGCAGCATACGTAAAAGCTGCCAACGCACCTTCAGCAGCTAAGCAAGGCGCTGATATTAATATTTATTGTGACGGTGCATGTTCACCAAATCCCGGTAAATCAGGAACTGGGATGGCGATATACCAAAAACAAAAGTTAATTGAACTTTGGTACGGCTTGTATCTTCCCATGGGGACTAATAATACCGCTGAACTCAATGGTATGTTGGCTGCCTTTAGATATGCGCAAGTGCACATTAAACAAGGAAAGACAGTACAAGTATTATCAGACTCAAAATACTCAATCGATTGTATTACCAAGTGGGCAAAAGGCTGGCAAGCGAAGGGCTGGACTCGCGGCAAAGGTGAAGAGATTAAAAACCTTGAAATCATTAAGCAATGTTTTGCACTTTACCAAAGCTTAAAGAGCAATTTAATTATTAGTCATGTAAAAGGCCACGCCAACATTGAAGGTAACGAGCTTTCAGACCGCATGGCGGTATTGGCGCGCATGAAGTGTGAAAAAACCTTGGTGCAATACCAAGAGAGTATTGATATTAAAACCATTCTTGCTATGCCTTCCGGCTAACTTTCTATGGCTGTGTAAACCTGCTAAATACTAGGAAAATAATTAACGATTAATTTTCCTAGTATTTGTAAACTAGAAACAACAGCCCCTGCGACATAACAGTAACACTCAATTTACAAATGTAGCACTTTGGTACAATTTTCCAGTTAAGAACATTGATCTAGATCAAGTTTTTAACTGCCCTTCCCTATACAGATAAACCCACAATAATATAATGGAAATAGCTTAATATTAGTTAAGTTAAATCTTTTTATGACTTATCGATATGCAACCGTTTATCCATAGTAAACGCCCAGTGCATATTGAATTTAGAGGAATCGTCTTGAATATTGCACAAGACTTCACATTTTTAAGTAAACGTATCGCTATTGCCGATAAGATTAAACATATTCGTCAACAACTTAATCTGAAATATCAAGTCATCGACCGTATCTCGGTTGTTATCTATCATGAAGAACGTAACACCTTACAAACCTATGTTTTAGATGAAGATCATGATAGCCAATTTTCAAATTACGAAGTTAGTTTTTCAAAGTGCCAATCTTTATTTCAAATAGCACAAAATAAAACCGCTCGTATTGTCAATGATATGTCGGTTTTCTCAAACAATAAAAAAGCTCATACTCAACAAGTAGAAATGGCGGGCTATCTTTCTAGTTTTACCATGCCACTATTTTACGATAATAAGCTACTTGGATTTTTCTTTGTGAATTCTCATAAAAAAAATGCTTTATGTGACGAGTTAACGGAAAGCTTAGGTTACATTGCGGTTATGGTGTCATTAGTGTTACAGCAAGATTTAAGTGATATAAATATACTGAAATCAACCATAGAATCAATGAAGTTAATAAGCCAATACCGTGATCCGGAAACCGGCGAACACTTAAAGCGTATGGCCTACTATTCATTACTCATCGCTAGGAAAATTGCGACAAAATATCAATTATCTGACGAGTTTATCGAACACCTATTTTTATATGCGCCTTTACATGATTTGGGTAAATTGATGATTCCTGACGCTATATTATTAAAATCAAGTAAGCTAAGTGTTGATGAGTTTAAACACATGAAACTGCACACCACAAAAGGCAGTGAGTTAGTTGAAAAACTGGTTAACATTTATCAATTACATAACATGCCTTTTATTGAGGTGTTAAAAAATATCGTTTGCTATCATCACGAGCAAATTGATGGCGGTGGTTACCCGCATGGCTTAACCGGTAAAGAAATTCCAATTGAAGCAAAAATTGTCGCTGTAGCTGATATTTTCGATGCCTTGACCAGTAATCGCCCCTATAAAAAAGCATGGAGTAATAACCAAGCTTTCGAAGAATTATATCGAATGTCGGCAAATAAAATTGAATTTGAATTTGTTCATGCGTTAGATCATAGCCGCGGTGATATTGAGGAAATACAGCAGTTATTTCAAGATGAAATTCATGATTGGACCCAAGCCTAGCATTTTTCATGGCGACATCTTTTAATGTCGCCATAGCTACTTCTAGCGCAAGCATTAGGCAAGAGACTTGATATCAATAACCTTTAATAATAACAAGTCATTCATTTCCTAAAATAGCCTTGTCGGCAACAAAACTACAACTGCGCTAATGCTTTTATAATATCTTCTGGTGCCATACGTGACTTATAATCAACCTCAGCTTGCATGGTACGAATTACGCCTGCTTTATCAATAATAAAAGCGCCTGGTGTTGGCAAGCCATTACGCCCTTCACCGTTAAATTCCTCTATATCTAAACCGTGTTCTTTGTAAACCCTCATTAAATCACTCGGTAATTCAAAGTAGAGCTTATAATCTTTCATTACTGTGGCATTGCTGTCACTAAGTACTTGAAATGGAAAACCATCCTTCTTCACTTGCTCAGCGGACTTATCTGGCGACTGCGGCGAAATTGCAATAACTTGTGCGCCAAACTTTTCAAACTCTGGTAAAGCTTTTTTCAACGCATGTAAATGTACATTGCAATACGGACACCAAGCACCACGATAAAACACTAATACCACAGGTCCTTTCTCAAGCTCTTGGCTAAGCTCGATATTGTTACCAAATGCATTTTTCAAACTAAAGTTTGGTGCTTTGTTACCTGCTTTTAGACCTGGATTTGGTAGTTCATAAGCTAGTTTATCACTTGCTGCCTTCATTATTGCCCTATCGGCTTCAGTCCAGGTCGTTCTTTTTTTCTGCATTTTTTCCATATTTTTCTTAGTCTTTTCAGCATAACTTGCAATGGATTCTGCTGCAGTAACGTTCGCACTTATAAAAGGCATTGAAAGTAATAGCCATATACTAGCAAGTGAAGTGAGTTTTTTTTGCGAAAAGCGCATTGTTTGTTCCTTAAGTTATTTAATTTCTGTTTTTATTTTTGTCGTTGCAGATTGTTCAGTAAATCAAGTAAGTCGCCTAAAAGGTCTTGCGTAGCGCTCGATAACTCAGTATTCTACGCGGCCTTTTTTAGCTTGGACTCTACCATGATCGGATTTGATTACGGCACTTCAAACTGTGCTGTTGGTGTAATGCAAAACAATAACCCTAAACTTTTATCGTTAGGCGATCATGGCCGATATATCTCTTCTACCTTATATGCACCAAGCAGAGATATCATCACAAGTTGGTTGCACAAACACTTGACCTTAGATGAGCAAAAAAACTTTCAGCAACAGCGTCAATTACAGTTACAAAAAGGACAAAATGCTTTAAGGGAACTCACTATAGATGGCTATCCAACTGAACTATCTTTCGGACAGCAAGCTTTAAACAATTACTTAGAAGAACCTGAGGAAGGCTATTACATTAAATCGCCGAAATCATTTCTTGGTGCAAGTGGCTTATTACCGCAACAAATAGACTTATTTGAAGACATTGTTGCCGCAATGATGAGTAATGTAAAAACGTTAACCGAAAAAGCACTCGGGCGAAGTGTCAGCCAAACGGTGATAGGTAGGCCGATAAATTTTCAAGGGCTGAAAGGCGAAGAAAGCAATCAGCAAGCTATTAGCGTTTTAACAAAAGCAGCAAAACGCGTGGGCTTTAAAGATGTTGAATTTCAATTTGAGCCTGTCGCTGCAGGTTTTGAATATGAAGCTTCACTTGTGCAAGAAACTAAAGTGTTGGTTGTTGATATTGGTGGCGGTACAACCGATTGCTCAATGCTATTAATGGGTCCAGAGCAAGCAAAACATACAAACCGTCAACAAGATTTATTAAGTCATAGCGGTGAACGCGTTGGTGGAAATGATTTCGACATTGCTGCCGCACTCAAAGGCATAATGCCAAGCTTTGGTTTAAATTCGCGCCTAAAAACTGGCAAACCTATGCCGTCAAATAGTTACTGGCAAGCAGTAGCAATTAACAATATTAATGAACAAACTGAGTTTTACAGTGCGGAAAATGGCCGTTTTCTCGGGCAATTACTACGTGATGCTGAACAGCCAGAGCTCGTCAAACGCCTCTTAACGGTGCAACAACAAAAACTAAGCTACGGCATTGTTAATGCTGCTGAGCAAAGTAAAATTTCACTATCAGAGCAGCATAAGCACACAATTGAACTACCTGATATTGACGATAGCTTAGTAATAGCAATTGATAGAGCTGACTTTGCTAGCGCCTGCCAGCGTGAATTAAAGGCCATCTCTAAGTTAATGACCGATGCAATAGCACAGGCTGGCGTACAACCCGATGTAGTTTTTGTAACTGGTGGAACAGCAAAGTCCCCTGTTATTAATCAATTTTTACAGCAACAATTTGAACATACACCGATTGTTGTCGGTGATCACTTTGGTAGTGTTACCGCGGGGCTAACTCGTTGGGCGAACAAAGTATATCGCTAATATTGCAGCTATATTCGTTTAAATGGCGACAATCTACTGTTATTTATGACTATATTAATTGTTATCGTATTTACCATGTTATACAGTATTTACAAATTTTAAATTACTAAAATTAATATGAAAAAAGCACAGGGATTTACGTTAATAGAATTAGTAGTGGTTATTGTCATTTTGGGAATATTAGCGGCAACAGCATTACCAAAATTTATTAATTTAACAGACGATGCTCTACAGGCTAAAGTGTCTGCGAATGCGGGTGCGCTTCGCTCTGGTGTTAATTTAGCAAATTTAAAATGGCGAGCAATAGGTTCACCAAATGCATTTAGCCAACGCGATAATATACAGTTATATGGCAGTGACGCGTCTGGGCAAATAGATATTAACCCACAAGGATTCCCAGCACAAAGTTATGCTGGTAGCGATGTTGTGATATCGACAGATAATGACGACGACTGTTTATCGCTATGGCAATCACTAATCGAAAATGGCGACAGTAATGCGGCAGTTGATGATAGTGCTGACTTTACAGTAAATTATGAAGGTAGTGGCACCTGCTCTTATAAACTTACCGAAAAGGTACTCTTTGGTTTTACATACGATTCAGAAACTGGCCAAGTTGTTTTACTTTAAATAGTAAACTTTATAGATCTTATTAATGGCTAAACAGCAGCAAAAATTATTCTTAGTATCAGCAATATTGCTTGCTATTTTTATAATTATTTTTTTCATAAATCATCATTTTTTCACTATAAACAAAGTCGTAACTAATGACTCATTAAACAAAACTAAGCTTTCAACGCCTGATACTATAAATAGCTCTAATTCGGCAACACACGAACACCAAACTCCCGCGACTAACAAGCAAACAGTTGAAAACTTTAACGTACAAAATTTAAGCCCATCGTTTAAACAACATCCCGACTGGCGTATTACAGGAAAATTAAAAGATAAATTCGACGATTTAATACAGCGATTTGATAACGGAGATCTTATTGCGGGTTATGTTTTGTCAATGAATCTTAAATATTGCTGGAATTCACCGTCATCTGAAGTGCTCTATAATCATAAACTACAGTTGGCATTAGATAATAATGAATCATCACAATATATAGCGCATTTAACTGAAAAATATAATAAATGCCAAGGTATTAGTGACGCTCAGCGACAACAGTTTTATCATTATTTAAACGCATCTGCTGAGCAAGGACTAGTTATAGCACAAGAGCAGTTCTCGCAAATTAACGCTGAGTTTTATATGAACTCACAATACAACGCTGAATTATCACGCGCAGACTATGTTGCAACTCGTGACAGTTTTATAGATAAAAAACTATTCTTTTTAACACAAGCTGCCAATCAAGGTAGCCTAAAAGCAATGGCTACGTTATCTAATATGTACCATTCTCAAAACTATGGTGCAAAAGGTTGGATAAAAGCCTATGCATATAACCAAGCTATTTTAAACTTTACCGATAACAATGAGCTTTACCGTCGCTATCAATGGTATATTGAAAAATCATCTCAGCAGCTCTCACCTGAAGAGCTTATTTTAGCCGAAGAAATAGCCAGTAAACTTATTAAATCGGTCAATAATAATGGAACACTTTATCGAGTAAAATAACTCAAATTATGCCTAAAAATATAACATCAAATACCATTTCGAAAATGGGCCCAAACGATAAACTACATGCTGTAATTGTTGGTGCGAGTGGCTTAATTGGTGAGCACTTATTACAAATGCTGCTTGCATCATCAAAATATACAAGCGTTACAGCTTTAACGCGAAGACCGCTAAATATAACGCATAGAAAGCTTGTACAAGTGGTTATCGACTTTAACCAACTTAATGACGAATTGGCTAAGCACTGCAATAAAAATGCACACCAACCATTCGCTGAGCATATATTTTGCACATTAGGCAGTACAATAAATAAAGCTGGTTCAAAGCAAGCGTTTTACCAAATCGATCATGATTACCCATTGGCTATTGCGAAATATTTCCATCAACAAGGAGCAAGCTTATTCACTTTCGTTTCTGCTATTGGTGCAAATGAAAACTCACCTTATTTTTATAATCAAGTAAAAGGCGAGATTGAAAACAGCTTAAAGATGATAGCTTATCCACATTTGGGCATATTTCGCCCTTCAATGTTAACGGGAAAAAGGCGAGAATTTAGATTAGCCGAGCAGTTAGGTACGGTGTTAATGAAAGCATTAGCGATAGTCATTCCAAAAAAATATCGCGTAATATCTGCCGATAAAGTTGCAACAGCTATGCTCAAATTCGCTAATCAACCAAAGCAAGGCACTATGATTATTGAGTCAGATCAGCTGCAAAACCACTAAGTGTTTTTCCACTCATTCGATAACTTACCCACTCTTCTTGCGCTACTGCCCCTATTGAGTGATAAAATTCTCGCGACGGCGTGTTCCAGTCAAGGCAACTCCACTCAAAGCGTGCACAGCCCTTTTCTTCTGCAATTTGTGCTAAAGCTTTTAATAATTTAACACCAGCGCCTTTACCTCTATGCTCGGGCATAACATACAAGTCTTCTAAATAGAGTCCTGATTTGGCAAGCCAAGTAGAGTAATTAAAAAAGTAAATCGCTGAGCCAATCGCGATGCCGTCTAACTCACAAATCAGTGCAAATGCGTGGCTGTCGGTTGCAAACAGGCTTTGCTTAATCATCTGCTCGGTTGCGAGCACTTCATGCTCCGTTTTTTCATAAATAGCTAAGTCTTTAATAAATCTAAATAAAATCCCAGCATCTTGGGCAACAGCTTTTCTAATAACTAAAGCACTCATTATATCTCCTTAATTTTTCTAATATTCATCAATCAATTATTTTATTGATGCTCAAGAGCATACTGGGCACGCACAATAATTGCCGTAGAAAACTCTTTAAACACGCCTTTTAATAGTACCCAATGATGCCAGTAAAGTGTTCTCGTTATTGGCTTTTCTGGCATTAAATTAATAAGTTCTCCAGCATCAAGTTCAGCCTGTATTTGCAATTTAGGGATCAAACAATATGCTAACCCCTGTTTCGCAAAGCCAACAAAAGCTTCTGAAGAACGAACGGTATGGCATGGGTATGAGCCACCTTTCAAATTAAATGTTTGCTCGATATATTTAATATGCATATCATCTTTTTGATCGTAAGCCACAGCAGGCGCACGCTCTAATGCTTGTTCATGAATACCGTCAGGAAAATAAGTATGAACAAAGCTTGGCGCTGCAACCAAAACATAATGCATATCACCAAGCTTACTTAAAGTGCAACCTGGCAACGCATGTGCATGAGTACTTATAGCACCAAAAACCTCACCACCTTTTAAATAATTTATTGTTCTATTTTCATCAGCTAAGCGAAAATTTACCGACAAATTATATTGGTGGCACACATCTCCTACAGCTGAAATAAGCCAAGTTGCTAAACTATCGGCATTACTGGCAATGTTGGCGCGTATGGTATCTTGTCGACTATTTGCAGATATATCCGGTAAAATATCTTGTTCAAGCAATTTAACTTGTTGGTAATGTGCCAGTAATTTTTTGCCAATGACCGTGGCTACTATAGGTTGTGCACGTACCAACACTGGTTGACCTATAGCTTGCTCCAACGCTTTTATCCGCTGTGATACTGCAGATTGCGTAATCGCCAACGCGGAAGCCGCTCTATCAAAATTTTGCTCATCAACAACCACACTAAAAGCATGCAGTAATTTATAATCCAGCAAGTGACCCTCCTTTCAATACTCCAGTAACCTGTTTTTATTAATACAAACATTAGCAAAACTAATCGGTGATAAAAATCATTAATTATATTTATATGTTATTTTTCGCTAAATTAAGCTTGCAAGTTCAAGACAATAACCAATTGGAGCAAGAATGATTTCGCCACTTTTTCAAGGACTATTTTTGGGTGCCAGTATGATCATCCCATTAGGTGCACAAAACTCCCATGTTTTAAACCATGGTATTAAAAAGAATCATCATTTTCTTGCTGCAACCATTTGTATGTTTTGTGATGTCGTCCTCATTGCGCTTGGTGTTTTTGGCGGTGCAAAATTAATTGCAACGTCGCCGAGTTTAGTTACGGTTATTTCCTGGGGCGGCATCATATTTTTAACAGCGTACGCTGGCATGTCATTTTATCAAGCATGGCGAAATAACTATCAACATCAATTACATTCTGCAGAAAGAGCCAATAAACAGCCATGGATAGTTATCGCCTCAACCTTTGCTGTTACCTTACTAAATCCACATGTTTATTTAGATACTGTGGTAATTTTAGGTAGCGTTGGCGGCCAATTTCAAGGTAACGAGAAACTTGCTTTTGCTATTGGTACCATGCTGGCATCACTAATTTGGTTTTATAGCTTAGCAGGCGCAGCAGCTAAAATGTCACCATGGCTTGGAAAATCTAAAGTAAAACGAGGAATTGATATACTGGTTGGTTTGATTATGTGTGCAATTGCGTTGTCGTTATTTAGCGCCCTTTAGTATGATTAAACGGCGATATGACTCAGTTATAGTTTGACTAGGATAATCTTTTACGCCAATTTCCTTGCTGATATTCAGCGCAGCTTTCTTCGCTATCGAGACTAATTTGTTTGGCTTTATTTTTAAGCTTAATACCTATGCTGGCGAGTTTGCTTTCAATCAACCTCACTAATTGATTTTTCTGCGATGAAGTTAAGTAATTTGCTAAATTGCTATTTGTGTCAAAAACGCAAGTAATGCACAAGCTTTCCGACAATGATTGAAAATTTACTGTATGGGTGAGCCAAACAAAACCTTCAATGTCTTCTAGTGCTAATTGGCATACCTCTGTTAAGACCGTACGAATATTATTTTCTATTTTTTTATCTGATTTACGCATATTATTAATATTAAAAATTAAGGCGGTCATTCAACTGATAACTCATTAAAGTTATCTCCTAGCCAGTTATTTTTTCCTGATTTCTTTGTCGCGAATAAAAACTCATCCGCAGACTTAATTAAACCATCAAAATTAAAATGTTCGGCTTTATTGTGTAAAGCATAACCGACCGATACTGTAACAGTAAGTATAATATCATCATAATGTATCTGCATGTCGCTAATACTAGTTGTGATACGCTTTGCTAACTCTCGTATTTGCTGTTGGTTTATTGATTCGCAAACAATAACAAATTCGTCTCCCCCCCAGCGTAATAATAAATCATGCTCACGAATTTGACTCGACAATGTATTAACAATTTCCTTAAGCGCCTTATCACCTCCGGCATGCCCAAACGTATCATTAATAAACTTAAAATCATCACAATCAATAATTAATGCGCCAATAGATAGATCATTACTAGAATTACGTTCAAACCGTGACTTTACCGCCGGTAAATAGCCTTTTAGATAACTACGGCAATAAGCTCCTGTTAATTCGTCTTTCATTGATAAAGAAATTTGCGACTTTAACATCCGGTGATGAACAAGAAAAACAATAATAATAAAGCCAAATATCAGCACTAAACCGACGATAGTAAAAATAAAGACTTGTTGTTCATTTTCACTTTCTTTAACTGCTACTTTATTTGCTAGCAATGAATTTTCTAATTCAGCTAATTTTTGCTTACGCTTAATGTTTTCAATGCGCTTATCCATAGTTGTAAGCAAGCTCACCGTATTTTTATCACTTGCTGAGTGCTGAAAGTCTGCGTAAGAGCGTAGATATTTCAACGAACTGGCTTCATCACCTAATTGTTGATAAACCTCACTCAATAAATAATGCAATGCTGCCTGGCCATTTAAGTGTTGCATTTGATTATTGTAATTTAAGCTAGCCGTTGCATAATCAAGCGCTAGCCAAGGCTGATTATTTTCTAGATAAAACTCCGACAAGCTTTGGCTAACCATTTGTAGTAAGCGAACATCATGTTTTAAAGTAGCTCTTTCTTCGGCAATTTTAAGCCAACGCTCTGCAGCATCAAAGTTCCCTATTTGCTGATGTACCACGCCCTTTAGTCTCGGTAAATAACCATCATCTATATTAAACTTGGAGGAGATTCTTTCAGCAACTAAAGTCAGTACTAAAGTCTCTTCTGGATCAAAACCATTTAACTTCACTCGGGCATTGATTAAATAAAGTGTTGCTAAAAACTCACTATCATAATTATTGGTTTTTCGTGCTAGCTCTAAAGCTAATTCCAATGGCTCAATTGCCAATTCAAATAGCTCTAATTCCAAATAACTCAATGACAAGCGATTTAGTGCTGCAATTTGCCCTCGTTGATTTTCTGTTTCATAGGCAAGGTCAGCCATTTTTTGCACATAGAAAATAGCATCACTGTAATTACCTCTAATAAAAAATATCCAGCTAATACTCTCTAACGATTCAATCAGTAATTCATCATCGGTGGTTTTGGCTAAGGATGAGATGGCTAAATCAAGGTAATTTTTGCCTTCAAGCCAATTACCATCATTCGTTTTTAGTTTCGCAATATTGGCGTAAATAGGGGCTCGCAACAACTGGTAGCTATCTTGAGATATTTTTACCAGTAATTGATTTATGAAATTCCGGTTTATGTCAGTATTTAAGTGCTGTAAATCTTTCAGCTTATTGTAATTTTCCAGCGCTTCATCAGCGTAGCTGCTTGTTGGAGCCAATAATGCTAACAGTAAAAATACGACTATACGGTGGTGGTGGGACATTCCTTTGATAAAATACATCATTATCCTTAATCCAATATAGTACAAACGTTCCTTCGTCTTATCTACAGTTTACCTAATTTATGAGCAAATGTAATGGTTCTTTATTATACAAAAGTATTTCAAAGGCAAATAAACTTTATCGTTCATAAAGCCAATTTAGTTAAACGGTGGTAAATTAAAAATCCATTATGCTTATACATGATTCAAGTACTTAATAGGAGGAATTAGTCAGCCTCTGTTTGACATTGCCAACAAAGCTCAAACGAAGCATCGTTTTCCTCATAACAATGGTTACATATCCAATTATCCATGCTGGCAACGCTTTCAGATGAAGCAATAATCGCTTTTGCTTGTTCAAAGTCATTATCGTCAACAACCCAAACTTCGGGCCAAGAATCAAAGGCAGAAATTTCCCCAACAGCACCTTGAGCAAACTCGTTTTTTAAAAATGTTGCAATACCGCTACATTCAACGATATTTTTAGCATTATTAGCTAAGAAGTGATTTTCACAGGTATAAACCATTTTCATGTTAATATTCCCTTTATACAACGAAATTGTGTCTGCAATATTATCAATGGTGCATTATTGCTACTTTTGGCTAAGCAAAAAATAATGCTAGGGGCTGTTGCTCTTTGTTTATTAATTCAGCTGAGAAATAAAAACAAATTTCAACAACCCTTAATAATCAAGACCAGCAAATAGCAAATTAAATTCCTTGATGAATTCGCATAATTAAACTAATTGTAGCGTATAATAAAGGAAGTAAAGCTTAATATTCATCGATTTATACCATACCAAGGAGTAAAATTTATAAGTGAATAATATAAAACTCATTCAAGATGAAAACCTGTCGATAAAAATTAGTTATCAATTAATGCCTAGCGATAACCAAAGGCTCGATTTATATTTCTCGTTACCCGTTGAAATGGGCATTAGCCCGAAAACGTTATCCGAAGAACAATACTTCCATAGTAGCATTAAAAGCCATAGTGCCTATTACTCAGACCAACTACATTTGCCGTTAGTTCGCAGCCGGTTCATTAGCCAGCAAAAAGGTCAACAAAGTGATTACCGCTTAAATTTAAATTTATTTTCTTATCAAATTCGTATTGCCTTAGATACCGATATCAAGCAAACCATTAAACTTAAAGAAAGCGAAAGATTCTACCCACAAGCCGTGTTGCTAGCAGAGCAAATAACGTTACTATTAAAAAAACTGCGTCGTTATACCCCATCTGATACAAAATTAAGTTCATTTTTTGAAAATGCCGATAATTACCTTAGCTGGCATGTCGAACAGTCATTTTTAAAAATCTTGTCACATGGGCCAAAAAGTAGTGACTTTACAGCCGAGCGAAACTTTTTGTTGGACTTATGTCGAAGTGAAAATGACTACCGTGAAGCAAATCAATATAACTCACAAATTACCATTGGCGACCCAAACCGTATAACCAATAAAATGCGCCTATTAGAGCGTTTAATTGAATATGGCGTAGTGCTAAAAAAAGACGTAAAAAACCTAAATACAAATTTAAAACGCTTGGTAAGAGGCACAGTTACCGCCGTTATTATGGCATTTGTTATGGTACTAGTATTAAATGCGAGAGCAAATTTTACTGAGGTAACCATTGCCTTGGTCGGGATGTTAGGTGTTATTTACGGACTAAGGGAGATATTTAAAGATGATATCACCCGTATAATTTGGCGAAGAATCCAACGCGGCCTACCAAAATGGAAAAATATTTACAGTAATAGTGTCAACAAAAGTCGAATTACTAGCCAAACTATTTGGTTGGAGTACATCCGCAATAAAGACTTACCGAAACAAGTAGACACTCTGTTTCAAACCCGTCGGCAACAAAATAAGCAAGCAGCGAAATTACTGCATTTTCGTAGTGATAGTAAAGTTTACGCGAAAACATTTTTACCCGGTTACGATGAAATACAGCAACGCATTTATTTCAACTTAACGCCATTTATTCGCTTTTTAAAAAAAGGTGAAGGCAAACTTTATTCACTTGAAAGTAATAAAATCACCAAACAAGCCGTTGAGAGACGATATCAGATTAACCTGGTTGTTATGCAAACCGACAAACAACAGCATCAGCAAGTACAGCGCTTTAAAATTACATTAAATCGCTCGACTATTATTAATATTGAAGCAATGGAAACTAGTGATGATATTTAATTACCTAGCCTTAAAGTGAATCTATGAAGTAGGGAACAAATACATAGTTAAAATGGCGACCATCACAATATTGAATAATGTCGTCGCAATGTATTAATCGTCGACTTAAATGGTTTAATGATGGCTAGCTAACCAGTCAGCCAATGTTGTGAAATGATCGTTAACGGCTAGCGGGCTAGTCAAAATATTTATATGATCATAATCAAGTTGGTTGCCAGCACTCTTTGACAATAATGAAAATTTTGCTTGGCTATTAGCACATTCATTCATGAATAACTTAACATCTTGTTGATGACCTAAAGCATGGTCTTTAATACCTGTTAAATGCCATGTTGGCGGCCAAGCAACTTGCTGCGCGGCCTGATAATAATCAAAGCCATCAATTGTGTCTTGCCATGCTCCAGGTGTAACCCATGCCAAGCTGTCAGCCAAAGATTGTTTAGTTTCATTGTCTGATCCAATACCTAGTTTCTTGGCATTTAAATAACCGCGCTTTTTAGCAAACAATGGTGCGAAGTAACGCCACAATACTTTCAGTTTTATAAAAGCTTCAAATGTTTTGGCTGTCACCACCCTTTTTGTCCCAAAGCAAACTTGACTATGTACTTTCTCTAGCCACTGAGGATAGCGAGCCAAGAAACTCGACAGCAATACTCCGCCCCATGAATGAGCAACAAGGTGAAGTTTTTGTGGGTTTAGCGTATAAATTTTTTCTAAAAATAGCGGAATATCACGCGTAATGGCTTCATATTGACCAAATGCCGAGTCTGCGTTTATTTTTGGCGTGCTATAACCACGCCCACGTAAATCAGCAACATAAACATCAAAACCTTGCTCAGCTAAAAAGCAAGCTAAGCCTTTACCTTTTTTAGTGTAAAAAATAAGGCCGTTTTCAATTGAGCCATGCAACATAAATATAGGCACTCCGCCACTATTTTTCCAAATATGGCGTAAGTGGAGCTGGTGTTCACCATCACTAATATAAATTGACTCTTGTTGCATCTCTATCTTCCTGAAATTAATAAAAAAACTAATGACCAGAACACATATGGCTCAGTTAGAACATCCGTACTGGTCTGACCAAGAGATTACTGAGATTTTTACTATAAAACAAGCACTAAAATACTAGCTCGTCATTGCAAATAAGAACGGTATTACTTTAAATTAGTGTTGATGGAGCTGCACTTCTTGACCGGGTGTTGAGAAAAACAACTTTTTAGATTCAATTAAACGTTTCGGGATTTCAACTGGCACATGCACGCCAATGTGCTGCTTAGCGTTAATAATATCAGTTAAAATATCACGACCTTCAGCAGAATAAAAAAACCAATATGGAGGAAAAGCGGTATCTGTTACTTGCTTTTGCCAGTGACTTTTATGAGGTAAATAGTGGTCATCGTTTGGGTCAGCATCTCCCATATGCATGACTGTGGTGCCATTAGCTAACGTGACACGAAACACGATGTTTTCAACTTCAGCACGATTTGGCCAGCCTGCATGAGGAATGCGCACGGCAGATACTTGAACATTATTAATGGTTTTCGACCAAGCCATATCGCCATAACTAAGTGTGACGGCATGTAACCTAGGCAAAACATGCTTTGCCGTTTGTTTAAAGTCACTTAACCTTGTCAGCTTGTCTATTGCTTGTTGCGGCGCAATAATCTGTACTTTTTGATGTAAATTTACATATTTTAATAAATCGCTTGCCGAAAAATGATCATCATGAGCATGGCTAATAAAAACAAAATTTACATCATTATAAGGAGTGACACCTTGAAAAATTGCTTGTCGGGTTTCTTCTGGTACTAATTGGTAAATACTAAAATCTTTATGAAAAAACGGATCGAATAATAGCTTACTGTTGTGTTCACTTATCAAAATTCCAGCATTACCCAAGTAACGGGCACTGGTCATATTTGTGTCGTGCGATAATGCCCTTTGGCTATATATTATCGTTGATACCAATATCAAAACCTTCACTATTAAAATACGCTTCATTACTTGTCCTTTGTTGTATGAAATTTTTTAATTATTTTTATTATCGTCTGCATTTATTCAAACCAGCTTAAATAGCGCCTCAACTTTAACTCTTTACCTTTTGAAAAAGCCTGCTTACAATAGCAGCGAATTTACCTAAATAAGAACTGTTTATTGTTACTGTTGTTATTTACGGTCAGCGACAAGCTGTTTCACGGAAAGAAAACGATCCTACCCATGGAAAGGGCCAGCATTTTGGATCACCCTCTTAAGCTTGGAGTTTATCATGATCGATATTTTATTCGACGTCATTGGCATGTCGGGAACTTTTTTAGTGGTTGGAGCATTTTTTTTGCTACAACTGGAAAAACTAACCCCACAAAGTTTAGCGTATAACCTTATCAACCTTAGCGGCGCTATTTTGCTATTGATTAGTTTGTGCTACAACTTTAACTTGGCCAGTTTTGTTATCGAGTTATTTTGGATAGCAGCGTCAGTTATTGGTTTAGTAAAATATTTTTCTAAACCTAAACAAACAGTCACACCTTAATAGAAAACCATCTAAATTTAATGTTCAAAACCTTTACTTAAAATTCATTTAGCAATGGTTTTGAGCATTAAGCCAGCAAAAACAGTCTCATAAATCAGCAGTTAAAATTTTCTCCACTAAATTACACTTTATCACTTGCGTTAGACGATTTTACACGTATTATGCCGCCCTATTTTTATGTTTTTATCGTCGGAAAACTCCAGTTTCATGAGAAAATTACTTACCTCACCTAATGCCATGGCACTTACTACTGCTGAACAAACCATTTACCAAAATGCATTATCATTCGTTGCGGATATCAGCCTAAATTTAATGGCAGTAAAAGTAGAAAATCATCCTGAGGATTTCCTAAACTGGTGTCGTGAATTACACCGTATTTGTTTACACGACGTTAATCGAGATTTATTAGAGCCAAGCCAAGAAAAGCCATTAAAGAAATTGCAAGATACATTGTCAAATGGTGTTAGTGCTTGCCAATTAAAAATGGCACGTGTTATTCCATGGCCTATTTTTACTAGCTTTATTCAAGAGAACGCTAGCTTACATGCCTTACCAGAGCGTTTAAAATTACTCGACTATGTCGAGAATATTCGTCAAAAAAGCTTAGCTGAAATGATTGAAGAAGACCGCCTTACTTTTGCTGGTAAACACACCGCACAACACGATATCAGTGTTTACATGTTTGATGTTGAATGGTTTGCCGGAACGCGTGGCGCAAAAACTTTCCATCAGTTACTAAAATCAACACCTGAAGCGTTTGACCAAGCTTTAGCCTTCATTCCTTTAAAAGGTGAAGTGAACGTAAAACATTACCAAGATTTCGTCAGCGCCTATAAAGCAATTTTCTCTCAACATACAGACGTTGAAAAAGCCCCGCTTACCGCGGCAACAAGACTATTAGCCATGCGTCGACCTGACCAGTTTGTTGCTTTAACTAGCAGTAAATTAGACATTCTTTCGCAAGGTTTAGGTTTAGTTAAGTTAAACAACCAAAGTTTTGATGATTACTGGCATGAAATGATCAACAGTGTTCGCGGCACACAATGGTGGCGCAGTGAGATGCCTGAAGATGAAGTAGAGCAGCAATTGTGGAAAAACCGCGCAATCTTGATTGATATATTTTTATTTGCTGATAATTCATTGGCAGAAAATTCAAACTATATACGCATGCGTGATAAGCCAAAGAAAATCAAAATTGGTGTCGCTAAAGCAGTAAAACGTAGTAAAGAATCAGCTGAAGCAATCGTTGATAAAGCGTTTGAAGCAGACGATATTCCAGAATACATTTTAAATATGCGCAGCACTATCGTAAATAGTGTTAAAGATGGTAAAACAGTAGATCAGGCTATAACCCTTATGCGTAATATTTTTGGTTAACATCATACGTATACGATACAGCCAAATTACAGACGCGGCTATTAGTTCAATTTTTGGTGCCATCAAATAAAGTTTAATGGCACCATATCACTAGTCCTTGATTTAACTTGGCGCATCTAATCACTTTTATCTAACATTTCATATTTTAAACACTTAGTTATTTATGATTACTGATAAATAATTAAGTGTTAAATTTCTGCTTGATTGCTTTGGACAAAAATTGCAAACTACGGCAACCCTCACAAAGCTATAAGTTCAGTCTAAGGCAATTATTTATATGCAATTTTCAATTTCTCCTGCTCTGAATGCTAAAAGTATTCATCATGAATTCTTACAAGATAGCCGTGTACGTGTAAATAACATAATGCCGACAGGGCAAGTTGAAAGTATCTACAAAGTACTTCATGAAAATATAACTTTTGATCAAGCGTTTACGTTAAATAATCAGGCACAGCTTTTGCCGAGAAAAGAAATAGCAAACCTTGGACAACGCGGCATCAATGATTTAATGCGCCAAGTTTATCAAAATGCCTCACAGGGTATAGGTTTCTGGTATGGCAGAGCACCTGACTCTGAAAGACGTAACCCGGTGCTAGCCGCATTTGAACACTGGATAAAAAGTAACGACGTCATTAATTTTATAAAAACAGCAACCGGAAAAAATGACATCTGCAATGCCGTAATTCAATACACGAAATATACACCTGGCGAGTTTCTTACTCGCCATAAAGACGAAGGGGCTGAAGGCCAGCGCCGTATAGCTTTTATATTACACCTATCGCCGCAATGGCACCCAGATTGGGGTGGGCTTTTACAATTTTATCAACAAGATGGTCAACCAAGAGACGCTTGGGCACCAAAATTTGGTTGCTTACATTTATTCGATACTAAGCATATTCACGCTGTAACGACAGTAAGTCCTTTCGCTGCGGCCGCTCGCTATACCATTAGCGGTTGGTTTACGACAAAATAGCTTATTCCTATCGGCTACTTTCGGCTTTAGCTTGCTCACGCTTTACCAACAAAAAAGTTAAATACATTTTAGTAGGTAAAGAAAAAATCAGCCCGAATGCAATGCAAACAGCACAGATAATAATCCCTTTTACCCCCATGGTTGTAGGTAGATCAGCATAAGAGATCAAATAATGCCCTAAGGCAAATAATAAAATGCCAATCACGATGAAAATTTTCATTAATCTTATTTGCGTTACCTCTGACATATCCCTCTCCTTTTTAGCACAACAAACTGATGCATCCGTAGCTAAACAAGCTATACTAACATGCGAAAAAACAATTTGTTTTTCAAGCGATTAAACTACACCTTTAGTCTAATAAGACATTAAATTTGACCCGGATCAAAAAATAATTTATTGATTAATTCATACTCAGACTCATTCAGCAAAAACAGAGAGCGTTATGCCGATAAAAAAGAAAGAAAAATCAGCTATCGACTGGTCAAAATATCTTAAGTCAGGGAATCGAATTTTCATCGGCTCAAACGCCGCAGTACCCAATGCCCTTATTGATGATTTAATAGCTAATAGCGCTGGGTTACACGATATTGAAGCCGTACACATTCTCACATTGTCAGACAATGTCTGGGCTGATACTGAACATCGTGATTTATTTAAAGTTAATGCATTTTTTATTGGTGGCGAGAAAATTCGCAAAGCGATACGTGAAGGGCGCGCTGATTACACTCCATCATTTTTGTCCGAAATCCCAAAACTATTTAATGAGAATATTCTACCTTTAGATGTTGCGCTTATTATGGTTAGTCCGCCAGATGAATACGGATACTGTTCTTTAGGTGTTAGTGTCGACATTGTTTCAGCAGCGATTAAAAAAGCTAAATACGTTGTTGCGCAAATCAACCCAAGTATGCCACGTACCAATGGTCATGGTTTTGTTCATATCAATCAAATTGATGCGCATATGACTATGAAACAGTACTTGCCAGAAGTGCCAGAGCCAGAAGTTGACCAAGCAACAGAGCAAATCGGTCAGTACGTTGCTATGTTAGTTGAAGATGGTGCGACCATCCAAATAGGCATAGGTAATATACCTTCAGCCGTTTTACAGTATTTAGCAAACCACAAAGACTTAGGTGTTCATAGTGAAATGATTTCAGACGGTATTATTGATTTAATGCTGTCAGGCGTTATCAATAACCGTAAAAAAACCTTTCATAAAGGTAAAACCGTGGTAAGTTTTTGTGTCGGCACTAGGCGACTTTATAAGTTTGTAGATGGCAATCCACACGTTGAGTTTTACCCAAGCGAACATATTAACTCACCTGTAAACATTGCCCGTAACGAAAAAATGGTTTCCATAAATAGCGCCATTGAAGTTGATTTAACTGGGCAGGTAGTATCAGACTCTATTGGTTATCATTTTTATAGTGGAATTGGCGGCCAAGTTGACTTTATTCGTGGCTCAGCCCTAAGCAAAGGCGGTAAACCTATAATTGCCTTACCTTCCACTACGAAAGACGGAAAAATATCACGTATTGTGCCGCATATTACCGAAGGTGGTGGTGTAGTAACTTCTCGCGGTCATGTCTCTTATGTGGTTACTGAATACGGTATTGCCTCACTTCAAGGGAAAAGTATTCGAGAACGCTCTCTTGAACTTATTCGTATTGCCCACCCTAAGTTTCGCGCACAACTATTAAAAGATGTTCGTAAACATTATTGGGTACCGGAATATCAAGAAAACACCCCTACTTCAGTCCCTGAATTAGGAAAAATAGAAATTAAACGCTTTACCTTTGGTGACAGTGAATATTTTCTCCGGCCGTTAGCTCCTGCTGATGAACGTAAATTACAAGAGTTCTTTTACTCACACAATAAAGAGACTCTTATGATGCGATACAACCATCATGCAACACAAATGACCCGAGAGAAGTCATGTAATTTGGTCAGCGTGAATCAGCATGTTGATTTAGCTTTATGTTTAACCGAGCGTGACCATTTAGGCGAATCTATTCAAGCTGTTGCGCGCTATTACTTTTTAGCAGCGAATAATAGCGCAGAAGTCGCTTTTGTTATCAAAGAAAGTAAACGTGGCAAAGGTATGGCTAAGGCATTACTTTCTGAATTAATCGCGATTGCTAAAATTCGCGGCTTAACACAGTTAGTTGCTTGTGTAAGACGCGACAATGCTCCTATGCTAAAAGTATTTGAAAATGCCGGTTTTTTACGAAAACCATCTGACGATTATGATGAAGTTAGTTTGGCATTTACGCTGTAAGTTTAACATTAACCGAACTTGAATTAGGTAACGTTTAAAGGAAATTATTATGACTGTTGGCGTAATAAGTCATCATCAATGTTTAACGCACCATATGGGCGATCATCACCCAGAAGCCCCTGAGCGTATGGCTGCCATTCAAGACCAGCTTATTCGAAGTGGCCTAGACTATGTAGTAAGACAATTTAATGCCAAGCCTATCGATAAAGAGTTACTGTATCTGGCCCATGACAAAGCATACATAGATTCAATTTTTGCCAACGCGCCAACTGAGGGTACATATCGAGTCGACGATGACACTGTGATGAACCCAAATACCCTGAACGCTGCGTTATTATCAGCCGGTGCAGCGAAGGATGCTGTTGATTTGGTAATGTCAAAAGAGCTCAATTCAGCCTTTTGTGCTACAAGACCTCCAGGACATCATGCTGAATACGATAAAGGTATGGGCTTTTGCTTTTTTAATAATGTTGCTGTAGCAGCCGCTTATGCAAAGCAGCAATATAAAATGAAGCGTATCGCTATTGTTGATTTTGACGTTCATCACGGCAATGGCACGGAAGATATTGTTAAAAACAAAAAAGGCTACTTATTTTGCTCAACCTACCAATATCCATTTTACCCATTTGAAATTGAAGAAAGTAATAAACCACCTATTATCAATACGCCGCTGGATGCGACGGCAAAAAGCAGTGATTTTCGCCAAGCAATTATCGATACTTGGCTACCAGCATTAAATAAATTTAAACCACAAATTATATTTATTTCTGCAGGTTTTGATGCCCACATTGAAGATGATATGTCACAGGTAAGTTTAGTTGATGAAGATTATCGCTGGGTAACCGATCAGCTAAAAGATATCGCCGACAAACATGCACAAGGGCGCATTGTTTCAGTGCTAGAAGGTGGCTATGCGTTAAATGCCTTAGGTCGTAGTGCGGTTGCTCACATTAATGGCTTAATAGGCTATTAAAGTAAATAATTTAGGGAGTGTATTGTGCAATTAACGGTTCAGATTATTTTTACCAATACCGAAGAATTTAAGTCTCTAAAGCTTTTTCAAAGTTAACTAAGTATCAAACTTAACCGCATTAAAAAGTTGGTACAAACTAACCTTAATACTTGCCCGACTAGGAATCATATTTATCCTAGTCGGCAGGTAAAATTCCTAGCTAAACTATCTTTCTTCAAATTGGCGGATTGCTGGCTTTACCAAAATTTCTAAATAAAATGAAGAAGCGCCATTAGCTTCCATAACATCAATTTCTTTATTGATTGTAGAAACATGAATAACATCAGCGGTTTGCTGTGATGAACCAATTTTACAATCGAAATCCCAGTAATCAGCACCTTCTGGTAAAGTTTTATTACGCTCGCGTTTTAAATACTTTTTAACTTCGTGCTTCACCGCTTCAACCATTCTGGCTACTTTAATTTTTGGGTGTGTTAACTCGAACGTTTTTTTCATGGGATTCCTTGGACTATTAAAAATAACATTTATACGGCCTATTCTTCATATTAAGCCATTGATGTATTTTACGAGAACATGCATCTAATAGCCATTAATACCTAACAAGGTTCGATATTAAGATACATTTAAGCAACTGGTTGCTAGTCGGAAAGAGAATTATTAATTTCTAAAGTTTAAATGTAAAAAAGGCCGTAAACGGCCTCTTTTCTTTATAACTTAAGGAGTGAACTTTTAAGCGCTTTCAAATGCGTTTGACTGTTCAACTTCATACTTTTTCTTTTGCTTAGCAGACAGTACGCCTTTTCGGTGCGATAAGGCAGACTCTAGTTTACTCGCAGCACTTGCGATTGCAGCATATAATTCTTTGTCAGCAGCATTAACTGATACGGTCGCACCCTCATAAGTAGTGGAAACTTCAAGTTTTTGTTCGTTTGGTTCAACGGTAATAATAACATCTAATGTCATTAGGCTTGGGAAATGTTTAGCAACTTTGGCAAATTTACTTTCTACTGATTGGCTAATGCCTTCGGTGATTTCAACGTGATGTCCGGAAATGATTATTTTCATATTGATACCTTTTTTGTTGTCTTCAATTATATACTCAGGGCGAAGACAACAAAAAACAATAGCTAATATGCGAAAATTTGTAATTAATTCGCTAGTTGATTGAAAACATTGTTTTAAATCAACTTATAAATAATTTTACGAATGTTCAACTTGTTCGTTTTTTAAACGTGACAACAAGCTAACAAGCAACAAAACAACACCACCAGCAATGACACCAGTAATTCCATCTAACAAAATAGGCAATACAGTGTCCGCTAAACCAGCAATATAACTACTTGCCCAAGATTCAAATTGACGAAACTTATCAGCAAGCCAACTAAAACTATGCACGATAATACCGCCGCCAACCAAAAACATGGCAATAGTGCCGACAATCGTTAATAGTTTCATTAACATTGGCGCAAAAATAAGTAAGCTACGACCTACTGTCCGCTGCAGCGCATTAAAACGACCTGAAACCGACTTACGCAAGCAATAGAGTCCTAAATCATCAAGTTTAACAATGGCAGCTACTAATCCATAAACACCTATGGTAATGGCTATAGCTAAGGAAGAAACAACCATGACTTGCGTTTCAAATGCAGCTTCTTTAACGGAACCAAGTACAATTACAATAATCTCAGCTGACAATATAAAGTCAGTACGAATTGCACCTTTAATTTTTTGTTTTTCCAAGGCAACAATATCAACATTTTCATCTGCCAACGCCTGACGTAATTTTTCATGCTCTTGTGCAATAGCTTCTTTTTCATGTAGCAATTTATGAAAAACTTTCTCAAAGCCTTCAAAGCAAAGAAATAAACCACCAATAACCATTAAAATGGTAATCAACGGCGGCGCAAATGCGCTGATCAACAACGCAGCAGGCACAAGAATTAACTTATTAAGAAATGAACCTTTAGCTACCGCCCAAACAACCGGCAACTCTCTATCAGCCTTGACGCCAGAAACTTGCTCGGCATTTAACGCTAAATCATCTCCCAGCACACCCGCGGTTTTTTTAGCTGCTACTTTTGATAAAATAGCAACATCATCTAATATTGCTGCGATATCATCAATTAAAGTTAATAAACTTGAACCTGCCACACTTAACTCCTTTACTGTGCTTGATAAAATTTTTAAAGGTATGGTTTTAAATACTACTTTTTCAACATCGATTTTAAATCAGCAAACGGGTTGTAAGTTGCTGTATCTTGGTTCGTATCACCAGCCTTTACTTCTGTTTGATAATTGGCGTGATCCGTATATTTAGCATGTTCGTTGTCGTGACAATAAATACATAACAATTCCCAGTTACTACCATCATTTGGGTTGTTAGTATGGTCGTGGTCAATATGATGAACAGTTAACTCTTTAATGTTTGAGTATTCGAATGCTCGAGCACAACGTCCACAAACCCAAGGAAATAACTTTAACGCACGGTCACGATAACCTTGCTCTTGACGTTTATAATTAGCACTTGTACCAAATCTATCAGATGACATAGCTGCAACTTTTTCAATGAGTAATCGCGCTATTGTATGGGCTAGGATAACCAACTGCAATATCTATACAGTTAATATGCTTTTCCATTTATTTATCAATATAATGTGTAAAGTTAGTGGTAATAAACTCTATTATCGACTTTAACCGGGTCGGTTGAAATTTGTCTTTAGCATAAACCAAATATAATGGCGTTGAACTCACTCGCCAATCATCAAAAACATTAACTAATGTCCCAGCCTTAAGATCCTCGCGACAATACAAGTTGGGTACTCGGATAATGCCGTTTCCTGCTAATGCACTCGCCATCATAGTACGACCATTTTTACATTGAATTTGGCCCGTAACCATTACATCAAGTTGTTCATTCGAGTGCTGTTTATGATGAAATTGCCATTGCTTGACGGAGCCAGTAATACAAGCATGCTGATGTAAATCTTGTGGGTGAGACAAAACGCCATGACGACTTATATAGTCAGGGCTAGCGACAGTGCTTACTGTTATGTCAGTTAATTTACGAGCAACTAAGTTTGAATCTGCTAAATGTCCCATACGAAACACTAAGTCAAATTCACCTGAGATCAAGTCAACACGTTGGCTACTAAAATCTAAGGTAATATTAATCTTAGGATGCTGGCTAATAAAGTCGTTAACTAATGTCGTCACAATATTTTCGCCAATAACCCCACCAACACAGTTAATCTTTATTGTTCCTTGAATACTATCACTACTATCAAGTACTTTTTCAACCGCAGCGTCAATTTCATCTAATGCTCTAAAGCTCTTTTCAAAAAATAACTTTCCTTGTTCAGTTAAGCGCTGGCTTCTTGTTGTACGAATGATCAGTTTAACACCGAGCGCTTGCTCAAGACTGAGTAACTGTTTTGAAATATGAGAACGAGAGCACGATAATTGCTCTGCCGCTAAGGTAAAACTCTTTGCCTTCGCAATAACAACAAATGCACGAACATCAGCTAAGTTAATTTGATTATTTGTCATCAATCCCTCACCCAATTAGAAGCCATAAGGAAATAATGATATTACATTGAGCACATATATCAACAAACAATCTTTCTTTAATATACACCTCAATTAAACACTGCGACAAAAGAGAATATTATTATGAATAAATTAATTGTAGTTACAGGTGCAAGTTCAGGTATCGGAAAAGCCATTGCTCAGCACTTTAGCGCCTTAGGCCACCCATTATTATTAATTGCACGACGCGTCGAAAATCTGACAGCGATGAATTTACCTAATTGCTTATGTGAAAAAGTAGATATTACTGATAAAGCCGGCTTTGATGCAGCAATTGCAAAAGCTGAAGCACAATTTGGCCCCGTAGATTGTTTAGTTAATAACGCTGGCGTTATGCTACTTGGACAGATTGACAACCAAGCAGCCAGCGAATTTAAAACCATGTTCGATGTTAACGTACTTGGCTTACTAAATGGCATGCAATCGGTATTAGCACCAATGAAAGCAAGAAATAGCGGTACTGTTATTAATATTAGCTCGATTGCTGGCCGTAAAACTTTTGGCGATCATGCCGCATATTGCGGTACTAAATTCGCTGTACATGCCATTACAGAAAATGTTCGTGAAGAAGTTGCCGACAGTAATGTTCGCGTGATCACAATTGCCCCTGGTGCAGTTGAAACTGAATTGCTCTCTCATACTACGTCTGACGACATAAAAGTCGGTTATGAATCATGGAAAGAAAGTATGGGAGGTGTGATCAGCGCTGATGATATCGCCAACACTATTACCTTCGCCTATAACCAACCACAAAATGTTTGTATTCGTGAGATTGTTATTGCCGCTACACGCCAACAACCTTAATACAAACTTATTTTTCAAATAATACAATTGATATTTTCCTTAGAAAATATCAATTGTTTAACTACCTAGCCCACCCGAAAAAATATTAGTTCAAGCTAAGCATTCGACGCCTTTTCATCTGGTCTGCTCTCTTTACATCAATAAAATAAGTTGCCATTATAATATGATAATTATAATGAGGAACTGTCATGAAAACAGTCGAAGTTCAATTATCAAACTACAAAAGTGTTCATTTTAATAAAAGTAATATAAAGACTCATTTTATTGGCATCCCATTGATTGTTTGGGCAATTACTGTTTTATTAAGTTTGCATAGCTTTTCTATAACCATTACCAATAACTTAATTACTATTACACCGGCTATGGTGGTATTTACCCTTGCCTTGCTTTACTACTTTAAGCTACATACTAAGCTTGCACTTGGCATGCTGATATATGTTGCCGCCAATATTTACTTAGCAAGCTTAATTTCGCATATGCCCAACGCCTTATGGATAGCTATTGCGGCTTTTGTTATTGGCTGGGTAATTCAATTTATTGGCCACATTTATGAGAAAGCAAAGCCCGCTTTTTTTGATGATATTATGGGGCTGGTGATAGGACCATTGTTTTTAATGGCAGAAGTTTATTTTGCCTGTGGTTTAGAGAAAAAACTCAATAACGACATTACCCCTATGGCAATTGAAAAGCGTCGTTTGATTGAACGTGCTAAAGCGGAATAAAAGTAAATACAACAATAAGTTGTTAACGGAGCTCTAATTGGGTTAGTACAAATGCATTGCTAACCCGCGACTTTCTCTTGGATAAGTTATCAATTCGCCGCAGCAATATAAAGTTCTAAGTCTTTAGCTGTTAAAGGCTTTGAATATAAATACCCTTGTATTTTATTACAGCCTAAGTTGGCTAAAGTTTCAGCTTCTTCATCAGTTTCTACCCCTTCTGCGAGCACTGACAAATTAAGGTTATTTGCCATCGCAATGATGGTTTTTACTAAGATTGCACTTTTTTCTTTTTTATCTAAATCAACAATAAATGTTCGATCAATTTTCAATTTGTGTAGTGGCATTGAATTTAAATACTCAAGAGATGAATAACCGGTACCAAAATCATCAATAGCAATAGAAAAGCCTTGCTGGCTCAACTTGTATAGTAATGCAATTGTTTCTTTTGGATTATCTAATAAACAAGTTTCAGTAATTTCTAACTCAACTTGTAATGGCGAAATATTAAAATTCTCAATATTTATTAGTAAATTATTATAAAACCCAGTGGCTAATAGCTGCTGAGGTGAAATATTGATACTAACTAAGGGCAATTTTAAATGCTGCTGGTTCCAAATAGCTATTTGTCGAAAAACTTGCCGAATAATAACATCGCCTAACGAAATCATTAGCCCATTACTTTCAGCAACCGGAATAAACTCGGCTGGAGATACCATACGATTAAGAGACTGAGAGTGCCAACGTACCAGTGCTTCAACAGCAAAAACTTTGCCTGTAGCAGCATCAACTTGAGGTTGATAAACCATATTAAATTCAGGCGTGGAAGCACTCAAGCCCTTTTTCATGGCATTATGTACCTGCTGGGCGTCGCTAAACTCTTCGTTAAGCTTTACGGTAAAAATACTGTAAGTATTACTATGTTTACGGCTGACGCTACCTAAAGCAGAAAAAGCATTATCTATTAACGTTTCAATATTTTGACCATGCTCAGGGAAGTTACTAGCACCGACACGGAAATTACAGTAAATTTCGCCACCCGCAATTTCATATGGCTCAGCTAGCGCAAGCGTTAACTGTTTTAGCATCTCACTATTATTTTGGTCATCCAACTGATAATAGGCAATATAACGACTTTCAGAAAAATTCCCTAATAACGACCGCTCTGTTAATTGATTTTGTATTCGATCTTTTATTTTATTTTGCAACAAGCTCACGTAAGCTGCAGGATAGGACGCTGTTATACGGTTAAAGTTTTCCATATTTATAATTAACAGATGGCCTTCATTTTCCGCTACTAGAAATTGTTGCTCAACCTGGTGTTTAAAATGCTTTTTGCTAGGTAATAAGGTCACGCTATCTAGCTCAAGGTAGTCAAATAGTGGTGCAAGTAAATGTCGGTTAGAGAAGTACAATGCAATCATCACCAAAATAAAAATGACTAGAAACTTTGCTAATAGGGTTAAAGTGCCTTGGTAAATCTCTTTAGCAATAACTTTATTAGGTATAGCAAAAACAATATGATTATTAAGCCTAGCGATCGCTTTGGTGGCATAAAAAGTATAGGGCGAAGAATCAAGCTTAGGTAAAATGCCTTCAACATTATTTTCACGAAATAAAGCTTGCATTTGTTGCGGCCAAATATTCTTACCGAGTTGTAAATCAGACAAAATAATGTTGCCTTGATGATCAACTAAAAATGCTTTACCCGCCATATCCATGTCAATACTGCGTAATACCGACAGTAAATAGTCAAACGTCACATGAGCAGATGCTAAACCAACAAACTTACCTTGTGCTCTTATCGGTGAGGTAATCGCCATCCAGGCTTTGTCTTTATTTTCAACTCCAATATAAGGCTTACCAAATATGGTTTTATTAGCTGCTTTCCCCTCTTGATACCAGCTTCGCATTCTTGCATCATAATCGGTTGGAACTTGCCAATTATCGACACTATAATAACCATTACTATCAACAACATAACCTAGGTATTGCAATCCTTTTTCATAAGGGTGCCACTGAAGAAACTCTTCAAAGGTATGATGCTGTTCGATATTTAATTGGTGCTCTTCAAGGTACCTGGTAAAACTATCAACTTGCTTGGCAATATTGCTAGTCCAGTGACTCACTTCCGAAACAACAAAGTTAGCCTTCAACTTGATTTCAGTTTGAATAGCTAATTCAATACGACTTTTTACATGCAGATAAGCAACAAATGTTGATGCGAGCAGCCCCATTAGTAATAAAGCGAGAAAGCTCATAACTAATTTATTTTTATTGCTTGTACACAGCATTGAACTCTTTTTCCATAACGCTAACGCAGTAATAAATTATTGCTACGCACGGACTTCCATAGTCTATGCGCATATTTCATAAACTAAACTTGAAAACGACTCGCTAAATCTTGCATTGAAACCGCTAGCTGCGCCTGTTCCTTTGCCGTAGTGGCAATTTGACTTGCTCCAGTAGTCGTTTCTTCAGATTTTTGTTCAATAGTAACAATATTTTGCGCGACATCTTGTGTTACCACTGATTGCTCTTCGATAGCGGCCGCAACTTGCTCTGACATAGAGAAAATTTGCTTAACAGCTTCGGTGATGCCTTCTAATGAATGCTCAACATTTTTTGAATTCTCAACGGCAACACCGGCTTTGTTTTGGCTATCCTCAATAACTTGATGGGCTGCATTTGCATCAGCTTGTAGTGAGCCAATAAAAGATTCAATTTCCGACGTTGACTCTTGAGTTCTTTGCGCAAGAGTTCTAACTTCATCTGCAACCACAGCAAAACCGCGCCCTTGCTCACCTGCTCTCGCCGCTTCAATAGCAGCATTTAAAGCAAGCAAATTTGTTTGCTCTGCAACCGATTTAATCACATCGACAACTTTAGTAATATTACTACTGCTCTCATGCAAGCTATTAATTTGTTTCGCTAAACTATCAATCTCTTGTGATAACACCTCAATTGAATGATAAGACAACTGCACAACAGCAAGGCCATTATTTGCTTGTTCATTAGCTTCTTTCGCCGAATCAGCAGTAAGTTGCGTATTGCCCGCTACTTCTTTAACTGTCGCCGAAAGTTCTTCAACTGCTGCCGCAATAGTTACAATGCCTTGCTGTTGCTCTGACATAGTTGAAGCATTGTATTCACAGGTGGTTGACGTTTCCTCTGCAGCAGCAGATAACATTAAGCTTGAATTAGATATTTCATTAATGGTTTGTGAAAACTTCTCTAATGTTAGATTTAATGCATGTGATATTTGCCCAAGTTCACTTTTTCCTTGTAATTTTGTCCGTACTGTTAAATCGTTGTCGTCTCTAACCTTCTCCATAACAAAGGTTAATTCACTTACTCGCGCTGTTAAATCTTTAATTGAAATCGCGCTAATAACAATTACAGCGACTAATAATATGACAGTAAGAATTAAATCGAGAAGCAAAATATGAGCAGCGCCATCAGCTTCATTTTTCGCTAATAACAACAAGTGTTCAGCCACCTGATTCTCAACTTTTTTCAATTGTCCAATACGCAGTGTCGCCTGTTGAAACCAATGCACGGCATCAACACCAAAACCTGACATGTTACTTTCAGCAATCGTTCGCATTTTCGATACTTCTTTTATCGCAGGATGGGCAATTTGCTCCTGGTAATAAGAAGCATTATCTGCTGTCGCTAAAGTAAGAAAATTATCGAGATACGTAGCCTGCTGGGTGACTAAGGCAATAAACTTAACAAAACTTCCTTCAGAAAATTTATCTGCAGCAAAGGTATTACTCATTACAGCCCTTTCAATACCTGCTCGCTCTTTCCCTTGTAAAAAGTTGTAATAAGCTATGGTTTGCTTAGTGATACTTGCATTAGTACTTAAATCAGCGATTAGGCTTGAGACAGAGAGTAACTTGCCATTAAGGCTGGTATAGAACCCAATAGCTTGTTTGGCAGGAATAGTTAAATTGTTTACTTGCACACGTATGTCGTTTAAACGAGCAAGATCATTCGCGATATCTTGATTTAATCGCACAATAGACTGTTGCTGAAAATCACTCTCCGCTAAAAACTCATTTCTCTCTTGTATTTTAGTATCGGTGTTTAAGCGCTGCTGTTTTAATTCATTGGTAAATTTAGCACCTTTTGAACCTAAAAAGCCCGCAGTTGCACCTCGTTCTTTTTGTAACTCATGCACAAGTTCACTGTAAGTAATTGATAGTTGGGTTAACTGAGATAGTTTTTCAATGTCTGTACTTACTAAGTAGTTTTGCTTTAGTGTTAGTATGCTTAACCATAAAAAACCAGCCATTGGTAAAGCCAGTATTATAAATATTTTATTTTTAAATGAGATGTCAGAAAACGTCACTACATATCCTTTTCATAAAAGTAATTTAAGCTTGCTTCAAAATTGCGCGTAAAGAAACAAATCAACAACAGGTGGGTAATATGGTTTTGTTGCTCGGGAATTGACGGCACTGTACCACGTCCACCATGGTTTGATTTTTGACACAAATCAATTATGTTAAGAAAAGCTAAAATGTTAATAGTTATCATTATTATAGAAGGTTTCTTTTGCCTTTCTATAAGCAATTAGTCTAGTCGTTATTTGTAAAAATACACAATTAAGGTAAATAAAAATCGTGACAGGTTTAAGGTGACAAAAAATGAAAGCAATGCCGTAAAAATTCATAGAACATTGCTTTAATCAAGATTTAGTTAAGATTTATTTGAGGTTTAATTATTGAGAAGACTTACGCCAAATTCCTCTTTCAAGTCGCCCCTGAAATTGAATATCGTCAGAATTAAACGCCATATCTTCATTGCTAACATTTTGACCTTTGCGCTTGGCGTTATAATCCTGCGTTAATGCTACAATTGTTGGAGTAAGTTGCACGATTGCAATAACGTTAACTAAGGTCATCAAACCCAGAGCAACATCAGCCATACTCCAAACTTGCGTTAAAGTTGCACCTGAGCCCCAAAAAACCATAGCTAAATACATTACCGTATAGAGTGTGCGCCCAAATTTATTATCAAGTTTAAAAAAGTGTAAATTACTTTCTGCATAAGCGTAATTGGCAACAACCGAGGTGAAGGCGAATAAACTAATAGCTGCAGAAACAAAGTAAACACCGCTTTCACCTAGATGATGAGTAATAGCATTTTGTGTTAGGCGAATACCTTCCATTTCGCCAGTAAAGTTAATGTCTGCCAATAGTATTATCACAGCGGTACAAGTACATAGCAGCATAGTATCTAAAAACACCCCAAGCATTTGCACATAACCTTGCGTTACTGGGTGATTCGGTACTGGTCTTGCACTAGCGGCCGCATGTGGCACACTACCTGCGCCCGCTTCATTAGAATATAAACCACGTTGAATGCCATTTTTAATTGCAGCGCCTAACATGCCCGCCCCTGCTTCTTGCAAACCAAAGGCTGAGGTTATAATGTCGTACAGCATTGCTGGTACAGCGCTAATATTTATTAAGGTTATGGCTACGGCTACTAAAATAAAGGCGATCCCCATAAAAGGAACAATTAATTCTGCAAAGCGTGCAATTCGCTTTAAACCACCTAAAACGATAGCGCCAGCAAGAAAGGTAACAATTGCTCCGGTGTAAGTGCTTGGAATATTAAAAGCATGGTTTAACGAATCGGCAATGGTATTGGCTTGCATGGCACTAAAACTAAAGCCATAGCCTAAAAATAAACACAATGAAAATAAAATAGCTAACCAACGCTGGTTAAGGCCCTTTTGAATATAATAAGCAGGACCACCACGGTATTCCTTATGATCATCACTGACTTTATACAGTTGCCCTAAAATGCTTTCCGCAAAGCCAGTGGCCATGCCAAGTAAAGCAATAACCCACATCCAAAATATCGCACCACTGCCACCTAATGAAATAGCAACGGCAACGCCAGCTAAATTACCGGTACCCACTCGTGCTGATAAACCAATAAACAAAGCTTGCAATGAACTAATGCCAGAATTTCCATGTGCGTTATCATCGCCTTTAGCGCTGTTTTTCATCACAGAAAACATATGGCGAAAATTGATGATTTGCACAAACTTCAATTTATAAGTAAACCAAAAGCCGGCAAATAACAAAATATAAATGAGAACTTGTCCTTCTCCCCACAACACATTGTTGATGCTGGAAATTATTTGTTCAAAGCTCATTCTTAACGATCCTTTTATTTGCCATTATTGGGGAAATAGAATGATAACGACTTTATCATGTGCAATAGAATAAGATAGAGAGAAATTGTAGTTTAGACAAAAGCGAATAAGAGTTAACGGATAAAATAAGGGGTTAACGATATAGCTTAACGCCCTTATTTTATTGCTTATATTCGGTATTGATTTGATACTTATATTAAAGCTTTTATAGCTAAATAAACATTAAGCCACTACGAGTAAATGAATAAAAATACTCAGAGATTAACGCAACTTAATTTCAAGCTCTGCATTTTGATGCCAAGTAAACTTCACTTTTAATTGTTTGGTATTTTCGTCATACCAGGCGGCTTGTTTACTGGTATTGAATAACTGCTCATTAGCAACTAATTCAATAGTTCGCCCTTTAAGCACTACTTGTTTAATCACCGTTTGATTATGAATAACTGCCATTACATTACGTTGCTTTGGCATAGCTTCAAACTGACCGCTACGAGTTAATGTTAGCAACAATTGCTTTTGGCTTTGCTCAGCAGCAAAACTTAAGGTTTCAAAGGTCGAGTTTTTAATAGACTCAGGATCGCTGCCATCATCGTTATACATTTTCGAGCTAGAAGATGTTACCGATGAGTCAGCATAATAATGTAAAATTAAGTTTTCAGTGCTGTAATCTTTGGTCGATTGTACTGCTTCAACCATAGGAATAAACGCGCCAGCGCGCACCAATACAGGGGTTTGCTTTAATGGGGCATCAATTGAAGTTTTCTTGCTTCCTTGATAACGCTTATTATTCCAAAAATTGAACCAAGTACCTGACGGTAAATTAACATCCACTGAGCGTGCACCTTGCTCAGTTACTGGCGTAACTAGCAATGAATCGCCGTAGAAGTAACTGTTTTTTTCATCAATTAAACTTAAGTTATTTTCATCTTCAAAAAACATCGGACGCATTATTGGCATACCCGTTAAGCTATTCTCTATACTTAATGAGTAGATATATGGCATTAAACGATAACGTAACTTAACGTATTCACGTAAGATGCCTTTGGTTTTCGTACTATGAAATATTGGCTCAGGCTTAGCATTTTCTTGCGCATGTGGGCGAAATACTGGTTGAAAAACACCATATTGCAACCAACGAATGTATAGTTCTTCATCAATTGGGCCGTCACCTGCAAAGCCGCCTAAATCAGAATGAATATAGCTTAAGCCCATTAAGCTCATTTGTAATGCTAGTTCAACTTGTGGCTTAAAACCGCCCCAACTACGACTAACATCGCCAGTCCAAGGCACCATGCCATAACGTTGAGAGCCAACAAAACCTGAGCGCATTAAAATAAATGGTCGTGTATTAGGCTGAAATTTACGTAAACGTTGATAAAGCATTTCTGCCCACTGATGGCCATATACATTATGCACTTCATCACCGGTAACATTTTCACCAGCTAAGTTATGTAAGCCATTGGCAGGGTGCACTTCTGGCTCACCCAAATCGCCCCACCAACCCGCAACACCTTGCTCTGCTAATTGCTGATAGTATTGCCAAAACCAGTCTTGTGCCTTGCTATCAAATACATCAACTAAGCCAGTATTGCCGAAGTAAAAATCAAATTTTTCTGGTGCGCCGAGTTTGTTTTTCATTAGCGCTTTATTTTCCACAGCACTTTGCCATTGGCTTGATGACGTTAAAATAAACGGCTCGGTTATCATCACCGTATTAACCCCATCACTTTTAAAGTCTTTGATCATATCAACAGGTGTTGGAAAAGCTTTTTCATCCCAATTCAAGTTACCCATATGGCCTTTAATATCTGGGCCAAACCAGTATAAATCGAAAACGATAGCATCAAGTGGAAAGTCTTCATCAAGATATTTTTGTACCACAGAGCGCGCTTCTTGCTCACTATGATAACCAAAACGACTGGCAATATTACCTAAGCTCCAACGCGGTGGTAATGGCTGTTTACCACTAACCGCGACTAAGTTTTCAATTAACTTAGGGTAGCTCTTGCCTGTCATGATTAAATATGAACTTCGACCTGCAACAGCGCTAAATTGTAGAATATCTTTCTCAGTTGCAGCAATATCAAGCTCGCCATTGGCTGAATTGTCAAACACAACAATGTACTTATTGCTCGACATAATCGCTGGTAAGCCGTAATACATTTGATTTGATTGGGTTTCATAGCCATAATGCGCACGGTTATATAACGGCATTTTATGACCACGACGATCCATGCCTAATACCCGTTGTCCACCACCTAAAATTTTCTCCTGCGGCTGTAACTTAAAGCGAAAGCCAAGGTTAAAGGTCGTTTCTTGCGCCTCTTTACTTTGCTCTTCATTGGCTTTTGTTAGTGTTTTAGAGAAAAAGCCTTGTTCTTCAGCGGCAATTAACTCACCAGAGGGCTTGTGATAACTAATTCTCAAAGGTGACTTATTAATGCGCGCAACAAGCTCAGTTGTAGAGAATGTTAATTGTTTATCTGACTCTTTAATCGTTATTGATTTTTTTAACGCATTCGCTAATACCGTGCTTTGAGATTGCTTATCAATGGCAAACGATGGCAATTGCTTGGCACCGGTTAACTGATAATGCACTTCAAATGCTGCTGGATTAAGTGCGTTAATTTCAACGGCGCCATCATTAGTTGTAATGACTAACTTTGTGCCCTGCATTTGATGGCTGACATAATCGCTCGCAACTGACTGAGCACTATACAGGCTGACCAATAGCGCGGTAAAAACACTGAATATTGTTGATGAAACTAGTTGGATTCTCATTCTATTTAGCATTATTTAACCGCCTTTAGTTGATAAACAAATGACTCAAGTGGTGCTAATTTCACCCTGATACTAGCTGTTTTATCGCCACGAACGGTTAAGGTATTAGTCGAGCCATAAAGTAAATCTTTTAACTGATATTCCCCAACAGATAGCTGCCATTGACGAATTAACTGCGTGGGTACTTCAAGTTGATATTGAATGCTATTTTCATTATCAAAATTACTGACAACCACGAGTTTTTCATCACTTGACCAGCGCGTAAAAGCAAACTGTAAATGATTATAAGCTGTTAATGCTTTGCGGTTAGCCTCGTGTAAACTTAAATATTGCCCTTGCATGGCGGAATTTCCGGCTGAAATATTTAACAAGCGCTGATAAAAGTCGCGTAAGCCTTGCTCGTTAGTTGATAACTGACCACCATCAAACTTACCTTCATTCATCCAACGTTGATGTGCAGGTACACCAGCGTAGTCAAAAATACTAGTGCGTGTCGGGTCTCCAAAACCGGTTTCTTCACTGCCATCTTCACCTACTTCTTGACCAAAATATATCATTGTTGGCGAACGACTAATTAAGGTTGAAACTACCATGGCAGGTTTCGCTTTTTCAGCATTACCGGCAAAATCATCACTGGCAATACGTTGCTCGTCATGGTTTTCTAGAAAGTGTAATAAGTGTTGCTCAATGTCGCTATAGCGTTGTTGAATATTCGCTAAATCACCGGTATTGCCATGACCTTGCATAATATCTTTGGTTCGGTCATAAAAATCGACTTTATCATACAAGTAATCCATTTTTCCTAACTGAATATAATTTCTATATTGTTTAGGGTTATAAATTTCGGCTAATAAAAAAGCATCTTCATTAGTCATTTTTATCGCCGAGTTTAGGTAACTCCAAAATTCAACTGGCACCATTTCAGCCATATCATAGCGGAAACCATCAACGCCTTTGGCTAACCAATATTGTGTGATATCGCGGAATTTTTCCCATGAACTCGGTACGTCTTTATCAGCCCAAAATGCCGCATGCTCTTGATAACCTTTAAAACGATAAGATTCAGGTAAACGAGTAAAAGCATAGCTTCCATCTGGTTTTACGCCGTAATTAACTTTTACCGTTTCATACCAGTCATTAAAGTGCGGTTGTGCCGCGCGCGAGCCATTTCCGGTCCATTTTGCTGGTGACTCACTAAATTCCCCATCAGCTAAGTCATTATTTTCACCACCAAGTGGCGCATAGTTACGCATGGCTTTAGGCACTTTAAAATTTTGTCCAACAACGTAGTAAAAGTCATTATCACGATGGAATTCAACATTTTTGTTGTCATCTGCTCCGAAGTCTCTGACGCCTTGAGGTTTATCAATTGAATGATATGCGCGAGCAACATGGTTAGGCACAATATCGATAATCACTTTCATATCGTGTTCATGAGTACGCTTAATAAGCGCTTCAAACTCTTCAACACGTTTAGCTGGATTATCGGCTAAATCAGGGTTAACACTGTAGTAATCTTTGACTGAATAAGGCGAGCCTGCGCGCCCTTTTACAACATCAGGGTCATCATTTGCTATACCGTAATCAGTATAATCGCCAATCAACGCATGATGCGGTACGCCGGTATACCATACATGAGTAACACCTAGCTCTTTAATGCCTGTTAGTGCAGCGTCGTTAAAATCATTAAACTTACCAACACCATTATCTGCAATTGTGCCCCACGGCTTATTGGTTGTGTTTTTGTTACCAAACAACCTCGTAAACACCTGGTATACCACGGGCTTACCGTCAGCTGCAGATTCAGAGCTAACGACTGCTCTTTCTTCAATTTCATATTGAATTTCAGCGTTATTCGACGGTGCTTTTATAGCAATAATACAACCAGTTAATGTACTACCTAGAACAAAAAAAGCCATGGTGCTTTTAATGCCACTAATTTTTGATAGCGTAGGTTTTGATAAGTTAAATTTTGAAAGGTAACGACGCATTTAAGAACCCTATAAAAATAAATGCCCGCTTGTTTTATAACAACACCGGCAACAGGAACAACAGAAATAGTATTTCGAGAGTACACATTTAATGTTCAGCATGCCAACTGCATACGAATTCATAAAAAATTTATCTGAATTTGTTTAATAACAATCAAGTTATTGCCGAAATTCGACAATTAAATAATTCAGTGAAATATTATTTCTACTCGTTGGGTCTTTTGCAGCAGTATTTATAAGGTGATAACAAAGTTCCATTTTGGCTTTAATTCATCGTTCTAACATTTTGACTTAAAAGACACTTAAATGAAAAAATTACATTTCACTGCATTATTAACATTACTTGCGATCTCAATGGGGTTGCTCGGCATTAGTATTTTACTAATGGGCCATCATAAGCACATTTCCTTAACAACCGACTTTTATGGCATTAGTGAGTTATTACCTAAATTGGTCTTTAATAGCATAGCTGGAACTAGCTTAGTTATTGCTGCTTTATGGTCTATTGTTGCTATAAAGCACATAGAATTACGCGCTAAGTTAGGATTATTTATTAGTGCAATAAGTGTTGTTGCTTTGCTGCCATTGCTTGGCACCAGCATGTGGATTGATTCATTAGGTGGTTTTCCAGCCATTGGCTCAGGACAAGGAGTTATAAAGTACTTCGCACTATTAGCCATTGGACTATTCTTAGCTAGGCCTTATTTATCGTCACAAAAAGCAATCTGGTTAAATGCCTTTCCTGTGATATTAGTTTTACTTTGGATTGGCGGTATGAAATTTACCTTACTTGAAGCCAAGGGAATTGAAGATTTAGTCAGTAGTTCGCCATTTATGTCATGGATGTACAACGTTTGGGATCTTCAAACTACCTCCAACTTAATTGGCATTTACGATATTATCGCCTTAACCCTAATAATTTTAGCGGTTTTCAAAAAGCAATTGCTTGTGCCAGCGGTACTTATGTCTGGAGCGGTATTTGTGGTTACCCAAACTTTCTTCTTAAGTTGGCCAGCAGCACTATCAGGTGAAACATTGCTTTCTACAGGCGGGCATTTCCTGATCAAAGATCTATGGTTCATTGCTAATTTACTTATCTTTGCCAGTTTAGTAAGTAATAATAAGCAGCAACAGCTTACATAAGCAATTCCAATTCGACCTGATGCAAAACATTAAAGTATCAGGTCATTATTTACTTTTCATAACCGGTCATTTCTAAAAAGCCTTGACCTTGGTGGCTACCTTGAAAAGTCACCATGCCTTCGAAATATTCAATACCAAAGCGCATAATTTGCTTTTTGTTTATTACATTCACATCAATATCAATGCTCTCTTGAGCAATTTTAATCGTAAATGAATCAGGGTATCGCCCACCTGAAGCTATTGAGCTGTTATTTTGCAAAACAATATCGCTGCTTGATAAAGTTTTTATTGAGCCGTCTCTGCGCATAACACTGCCATATAGATAATCTTTTTCATTCGACCGAATACGATAAACCATTAAAGCAGTATATTCATTTAGTCTTAATGAAAACCAATCCCAACCTTCTTGGTCATCCGCGAGCATTTGTGAGCCCCACTCTCTATCAAACCATGCCTTTCCGATGACTTTTTGCCATTTACTCTGCCAATAAACCTCACCACTCACATTAATAAATGGCTGAGAATAATAATGACTGGAAATATCTAATTTATGATGTTTTTGGCTAAAACCTTGCTGTCCTTGTAAAAAGTATCCTCTACTACTTGTTGCATCCAGTTCAGTCGTTAAATTTAGTTTTACTTGCCACTTTGATGTTTGTTCTTGGCCTTCAAAATCATCTAGAGCAATAAAATCACCATAACGTAAAGTTGCTGGCAAGAGTGCTTTTGATGATTGCCATTGCCAATCATCTATTTTCGCAGTGAAAGGCTCGGTGTTAATAACCAAATTACCTAGCTCTTCTCTCGCGCTGCGAAATGCTGATTGGTGTTCATTAGCGTCTGCCAACGCGGCATGGGCAAAATACCAATGTTTATCTTCAACACTACGACGAAATAATGTCCATTGCGTAGCTAATCCATCACCATCTTCAGTGGTTAAGTTCGCCGTAAGATACCACCACTCTTGTTGAAACGATTTTTTTGGCGCATGAGCATCAGGAAAATCAATAACATTATTTTTTGAAGGCTTTTCATAGTTGCCGGCCGTGTCACCAAGGCTCTTTAGCGGTGAACGTTTATCTTCAATGTTTTCATTACAACCACTAACAAGGCTCCATATGACTAATAACAATGAAAATTTATTGCACTTACCAGTGCCAAAAAAATTAATTTGATTAATGGCTAGGTAACTCATGACAAACTCGCTCTGATATTGAGCTTATATAAGGGTATAGCAAGCGCTGGTATCAATAATAATATGCCAATAAAGCTACTAACTGAAAAAGCCATGACATCTAATTGTAATGGCATTGACCAGCCAAACGATGCCGGTAAAATTAAGCTAACTAATGCATCAGCAAGCATTATTGCCATTGGCCAGCTCAATAAAACTGTCGCAAGTGCTAATAAAATCCATTGTGATAGCATATGTATAAATAACTCAATTCGACTATAGCCCAAGCTACTTAAAATATGTAAATCGGCTTTTCGGGCTAGCTCTAAACTGTTTGCCGATAAAAACAAACCAAAACACGCAATAGACAGCAACACAAAAGCTATGGCTTGCGTCAATAAAAAGGTTTGTTTGAAAATAGCTAAGGCAAGTGTTTTAATTTCTTCTGGCTGATAAATCTGTTCATGAGTCAGGCTCAACTCATCATCTAACAGTAAGTTATCGATAACGGTTTGCGCAACTAACTGAGTGTCGTCAACTAAAAATACGCCAAAGCCCGTTTCTCGCCAACCTGTTAATTCTGTTATTTTCTGACTAGACGGTATTTTTATGGCAAATCCTTGGTTGCCATAATCATAATAAATCCCCTGCACCCGACAAGATAAAGATCTTTGGTTTTGAGTAATATTAATTGTTTGCTGAAGTGAGATATCATGCTTGTAAGCCAATTGCTCATTAATATAACAATGCTCCTTCGCTATGCTAAATGCTACAAAACTCCCCGACTTTAGCACTAAGCTTTGCTGCTGACGATTTGATGCCAACCGATAAACTTCAACCGTATCTTGCTGATGTTTAGCAAGTGTACTTTCAAATAGAACATACTCATCAATATGAGTATTCTGCTCTAGTCGCTGAGCTAACCTTGGTTTTTGCTGTTCATTAAAACGAACAAACAAATCTGCGCTTAATAACTGGTTTAAGTACGATTCAAACGAAGTTTGAAAGCTATGTACCATTAAGGCAGCCGCAATACTCGCCGTCAATGCTAAATAAAAAGCCGCTATTGGTAAAAATCGCCTGGCTATTTGCTGACGAGCATCAGCTAAAATAAACTTTATTCGAAAGGTTTTCAGGGGGTAAGCAATTAACGAGAACAAAAAACTCAGCATCATCGGCAGTACCGCAACGCTTGCAAGTAATAACACGCCATATTTCAGCATTAGTTGTAACCAGTTATCACTGGGCCAACATAAGTGCACAGCAACTAAAATCATTGCCATAACAGCATTTTTTTTGAAGCCAAACTCAGTCGCTGTGGCACGAGCAGTATGCGCTATATTGTCGGCGCTAATGACAAAAAATTGTTTTATTAGCGCGGCAATAACAGCAACAAACGATATCAAAAATGCCCATACACTATACTCACTGCGCCACTGAAATTGCCCGCTGGTTTGCAACCGGTATAGTTGCTCTAAAGTTACCCCTAACATAGGTAGTAAAAATGACACCAAAGCGATAGCGAAAACAGCGCCAATAACACTGGCTAATAAGGTTAAAAATAGTGCTTCACAAAACATAACAACCTGAATGTTATTTAGGCTTACACCTAGTAACCTTAATTGTGCTGCCAGCTCGCCTCGTTTCGTCCAAGCCTGATTGGCCGCTTGAAATGCAATAAATAAACTGACAATAAAACCTAACATAGCCAATGCAGATAAATTAAGATGTAAAGCGTCCGCAAAGCCTTCACGTTCTTCAATAGACCAAACTTGCTCAATAACTAAATGTTCAGGTAAAGCCGAAGTGAGTTGTGCTATCTTGCTGTCACTCATCTGCCCAACTATTAAATGGCTAAACCCCTTAATATCAGGAAATAATTGCCATGCTAAAGTAATGTCGATAAGGGCAGCGGCCCCCCAATCATTAATTTGATTTACGTTTATTGCCATACTTTGTTGATTTAAAAGTAGTAATTTTGGAGAGTGTTCAGACAATAGATCAATATCGAGTTTATTTGCATAGCTTTGGCTAATATTAATCGCCTCACTGGTAAAACTTTCCGGCGACATTAAGACCAAAGGCAAAATATCTAAGGCGCGAAAATTAATTTTTTTGCCATTTGCTAAGTTTTTTTGAAAAAGGTGAACCGCGTTAATTTGGGAAAAACCTAATGATCGTAACGCTGTAAAATCAGCAACTGATATTGATTTACCCGAGCGTGGAACGATATTAAAAGCAATTGGTGATTTTAAACGCGTATTAGCGGCTTGGTATTGTTGTTTACTGGCATCATTTAAAACCAAAATGCTCAATAAGGTGCTTGTTGCTATTGCTAAACTAAAAATAAAACCAATATTCAATAACGGCTTTTTAGTGTATTCAGCAAGACAAACTTTCGCGACTAATAAAAACTCTGACACATTATTTATAATGCTCTTATTGATAGGTAAATAGCTCATCATATCAGCGAGTAAGCAAGGTTAATCGCCCATGTGCTAAACGATAAACTTTATCCATACGGCGCGCTACCTCACTACTATGTGTCACCATAAGCAAAGCGGTATTATTTGATTTAGCGAGTTTTACGAGTTGTTCAACAACATGCTCACTGTTGGTATTGTCTAAATTTCCTGTTGGCTCGTCCGCTAATAATAACTGTGGTTGAGCATTGAGTGCTCTAGCTATTGCCACTCTTTGCATTTCACCGCCTGAAAGCGTTACCGGAAACTTGTTCAGCAAAGAGTCTATGCCAAGTTCTTTCGCCAATTCACTGCCATACTCCGGTGTAAAATGGCCTGACAACTTAGCGCTAAATTCAATATTATCTTTTACCGACAAGCCACTTAGCAAATTAAATTGCTGAAAGATTATCCCTAGATATTGTTTACGTAATTGACTTAATTGCTTATCTGAAGCACCCACTAATGAATTACCGGCAACATTAATATCACCGGTTTGGATAGGTTCAAGGCCAGCAATGAGGTTTAACAGTGTTGTTTTACCACTGCCACTATCGCCCATCAACGCAATGCACTCACCTTGTTGAATCGATAAAGAAAGCTCAGACAATAAATTACGAGTATGATCACCATCAGCTATCTGATGGCTAAGTGAACGGATCTCTAATGACAACACTATTCCTCTTAGCTTAAGTTTTTCAACTTTAACCTAGTAATTTTTCAGTGAATATCATACTACAGTAGGTAAGTTATCCTTAAAGGTCAATCATTTACTAGCCGATATTATCGAGATAAATCAGTAAAGAGTTGCGCAGCTAATTCGCGCATCACGTCTGGCTCAGGATGGGTTTGAGCATAAGTTCTTAAGCCATAAATACCCATAATAAAAAATTGGGATAATTGCTTAGCACTGCGCTTGCTCTTTAACTCTTTATTTTCAATTGCCGTAACAAACACGGTTTCAATTGAACTCTGCCAGTCGGCCAAATTTTCAATTAATATACCCTGAACTTCAGTGTCTTGCTCTGCTAATTCATTGAGCGCTTTAGTTAACAAACATGCTTGCGCTGCTTCACAACTTATACACTCTTGAACAATATGATCTAAATAAGCCTGCAATTGCGTTAATTTATCACCTGTTGCAGAGAAAAAATCTTGAAATTCTTTTGCTCTGTCAGCACGATACTGGCCTAATGCTGCTAACAATAACCCACGCTTATTTTCAAAAGCACAATAAATAGAGCCTGGATGCAAACCTGTTGCGGCCTTTAAATCTTGCATACTAGTTTTGGCATAACCTTTATCCATAAAGGCTATCATTGCCGCTCTTAGTACAGATTCTTTATCAAATTCAGCATTTCTCATGAATTTCAGTTTTGATTTCCAACGAATAGTCTTAGTGTACCTTTATTTGAATGCTTGTTCAAAATAATACTTGAACGAACATTCAAATAAGAGTATCTTGAATGAACATTCAAGAAAGAGATATTGTCATGACCGAAAATTTATTCGAACCCTATGCACTAAACAATGCAATTACCCTGAATAATCGTATATTGATGGCGCCATTAACTCGCTGTATGGCTGACGAAAATTTAGTACCAACAAAAGCTATGGCAGAATATTATGGCCGACGTGCTGATGCTGGCTTGATCATTTCTGAAGCTGTGATCATTCGCCCTGATGGTCAAGGTTATCCAAATACACCGGGGTTATTTTCTCAAGCACAAATTGATGGCTGGAAAGAAGTGACTAGTAGAGTTCATGGCAATGGCGGGAAAATATTTGCTCAACTTTGGCATACTGGCCGAGTAGCGCATCCACACTTTTTTGAGCAAGGCGATGTTCTTGCTCCATCAGCAATTGCTGTTGAAGGCAGTGTGCCAAGAATGCGAGAGTTAACTTACCAGGTACCGAAAGCGGTTACGCAAAGTGATATCGAAAGCTTAATTAATGGTTATGCCCAAGCCGCTGAAAATGCTATTACAGCTGGTTTTGATGGTGTTGAAATTCATGGTGCAAATGGCTATTTAATTGACCAATTTTTGCACTTTGACAGTAACAAGCGACAAGATGAATATGGCCAAACACCAGAGAATATGGCGCGTTTTCCATTAGCTGTTGTAGATGCCATTATCGAGCGTATTGGTAGTGACAGAACCGCGCTGCGAATAACACCGGGAGCCTACTTTAATATGGCAACCGACGCTAAAGACAGAGAGGTTTTTGATTTTTTACTGCCTGAACTAGAAAAACGTCACTTAGCATTTTTGCATATTGGTATTTTTGATGACGCTATGGAGTTTGATTATTTAGGCGGCACTGCATCAAGCTATGTACGAGCTAATTATAACCATACCTTAGTTGGTGTTGGCAGCTACACCGCAGAAATGGCAAGTAAAGCAATAGCTAATGATAACTTTAATTTGATTGCTATTGGTCGCCCTTTCATCGCCAACCCTGACTATGTTGAAAAAATTCGCAACGGCGAAGAAATTACCGCTTATAGCGAAGAAATGCTAACAAGTCTTGTATAGCAACATGATATCACCAAGTTAACACTCACCAAAAAGAAAAAGGCCAAGATGATAATTTCATCTTGGCCTTTTTAAGTAATATTTTTATATTTTATTCGTAAGAGCGCTCTAACCAAGCAATTTGCATTTTCAAATCTGCAATTTCGTCATTGGCATCAACTAATTGCTGTTCTATCGTTTTAGACATGTCCGTAGCATTTTCGCTAGGCTCAATTGCATTTACAGTTTCTTCATGTGACATAGTGCTCTCCTAATTCACGTTACAACAACTGTATTATTACATATTGACTTTCATTTTACTCAATAAATTTTAAATTAAATTTCAAAACGAAACTTTATACGCAATAAAAAGAAAGAAACGAAACATAAAATTAACAATATACTGGGGATTACTAACAATAAAGTATCGAAATAAAAACTTTCAGTCACTTGTTCATCATACAACTCTATCATTCCTATTGAATTAACTTACGCTTGTCCCCACTTATGAAAAACACTTTATAATAACAACCTACTATGCGTTTAATAAAATCAACAAAAGTACCAGACTTACACGCAAATATTGATAATAGATTTACCCGTAAAGCAACGCGAGCCATTGTATTAAAAGGTGATGAGATCCTTTTGCTTTATACTAAACGCTACCATGATTACAGTTTGCCGGGCGGCGGAATTGACGAAGGTGAAGATAATGTATCAGGCCTTATTCGTGAACTACGTGAAGAAACGGGCGCTCATAGTGTTACAAATATTAAAGCATACGGCTGTTATGAAGAATATCGTAACTGGCATAAAAACAATTTCGATGTCGTGCACATGCTTTCTTATTGTTATACCTGTGATATTGACGCAGAATTACTGGCTCCTAAATTAGAGTCTCATGAAATACAAAATGGTATGACACCGGTTTGGAAAAATATCCATCAAGCAATTCAGCACAACGAAGAAGTTATTCGTAATAGTGACAAAAAAGGCTTATCAATCGAAAGGGAAACATTTCTACTGAAACTAATTACAGAAGAGTTATTGTAGCTTTAAATTAGCTGTGACTAGCTTATTTAGAATTGGACAGTTTAGCCATATTTTTCAGAATAGTATCTGTTAAAGTTGCTAGAAAATAGATATACAAACCTGAATGCTCACTACAAGAACATACAAATATTAGCTATTAAACTTATTTTTAAATCATAATAATGAACATAGGATAATACTATTATTATCTCATGTTCAAACACGGTTTACCTTAAACACTAGAACACCCAGTACCATAAACTAGAGGATTACATTACACTTATACCGGCTAATTAATGTATATAGTAATCACTCTCATTTGGATTTTTTTTCAAACATATAAGGAAGTACACAAATAATTTATTTGTGATAAAAAATGAATAATAGAAAAATTTCCCCTCTAGATCTAATAGATCTAATTGAAGCCCAGCGTTATGGTGTTGAATATCAACCAATTATTGATTTAAAATCTAAAGATATTTTTGCTTACGAATGTTTAGCAAGATTTACTGATCGAAATAATAGTAATATTCCTCCTGATATTATTTATGCAGCTTTACATGATAGTCCACTAACTCTCTTTCAAGTTGAGTATCAACAAAAACTTTTACAATTAAAGAATGCCCCACCCAATAGTAATATATTCGTAAATTTAGATCAGGATTCTTATTTTGCTGCAAATCAAAATAATAAAGAGAATCCATTTTTAGCGCTTTTTAAAGGTTATCAAAATGCTAATATTGTCGTTGAGTTAATTGAAAACTCTGAAATTAACGATGCAATCAAAAGCCTCAATATGATAGATACACTAGCAAGTAACAACATAAATACGGCTATAGATGATGTTTGTAATCCATTCTCGATGATTTCAACTTCCGTTATTCAACTGGTCGATTACATCAAACTAGATAAATATGTTGTTGCACAAAAGCATAATAAAGAATTCATGTTGCTAGTAAGAGCACTTATTAATTTTGCTCATAGTGCTGGTAAAAAAGTTATTTTAGAAGGGATAGAATCAGACAGTGACATTATATTTGCGAGAAATATTAATGTTGATTACGTACAAGGTTTCTTATTTAAAAAATGGTTTGTTAATTACAACTAATCACTGGCATAAAAAAGCCAACGTTATTTCGTTGGCTTAAATTTATAACAATAAAAGACTATGCTATTTGTCAGCGCGCCCCATAAATTTTCGCTCTTCAGTATTCACCTTAATTTTATCGCCAGTAGAAATATGTTCAGGCACTTGTACCGATAACCCCGTCGATAAAATAGCTGGCTTTGTACGTGCTGTTGCTGAGCCACCTTTTATAGATGGGTCAGTTTCTGTGATCACTAACTCAACACTTGATGGTAAATCAACACCAACAGGTACACCATCAACAATAATAATCTGTAAGCCTTGAGTATCTTCATTGATAAACAAGATTTCGTCAGCAATAGAAGAAGTATTTAAGTTATATGGCGTATAATCCTCATTATCCATGAAAACATATTCATCACCATCGATGTATGAAAACATTGACGGTCTACGTGTTAAATCAGCAAAATTTAACATCTCTTCTGCTTTAAATGTTTCGTCAACCTTACCGCCAGTTACTACATCGTACATACGCATTCTATAAAGGCTACCGCCAGCACGACCTTGTGGCACAGAGCGTTCAATATCACGTACTATCATCACTTTGCCGTTATATTCTATTGCGGCATTCTTCTTTATATCACTTGCTTTGGGCATGGAAAATCATCCTAAATTAATTTATGCAGGAAAAATAACATGTATTGCTAATTATGCAAGAAAAGATCGACTGAATAGCCAGTTATACCGAGCTAGCGCATACACCAAAAAAAAGTATCGTAATATTTGAATTAGAAAATAAACTTTATTACCTGTAACAGCGACCTTACTATTAAATCCCTAATGTAAGATCAAACATGCACACATTTAAAACATTATTAATTACAACCGCATTAGTTCTTTCCGTCCTATTTTTAGATAGCACAGTACTTGCTAAAAATCATACAGAAACCGAACGTTACAGTATAAAATTGATAGAAGATTGTCAGGTTGTCAAAGAGATTCCTCTAAATTCCGAGCAAACACTAGCATATTTAGCATTAAAGAAAGAAGAAGATGTTATGAAGAAGTTAGAAACTCCTATTCATGCTATTGAAAAGCAACTTAGTAAATATACCGCACAAATAGAAAAATTAAGTCTGCAAGCGTTTGAAAATTCTGAGCATTCATATCAGATAAATAAAACAGCCTTGGCTAAGCAAAAATTAATTGTTGAAAAGCTGGACAAGTTCATGGACTTACATCAGGCAGATTTTGATGCACTAGGCACACAAGGAAAGCGTATAGAAGTTATTGCCGATAAATTTTCTCAACTTATAACTCCAACGATTAACAATATAGAACACAACCAAATCACCATTAGCCGCCAAGGTGAAGTATTCTTATCTAATTATTGTCATAGTGAAAACGATATTGTGATCTTTTAATGTAAACTAAATTCGATACTAGAACACAAGAGTATAATTATTTCATGGCTATAAAAAGCTCTGTTAAGCCTAATTTTTCAGAGCTTTATATTTAAGTTAACAACAGCATCATTTTCAAATTAAGGGAATAGGAATGCTTTAAATTGCCAGCAAATAATTAAGTGCTCCTGTAATAACTGCTACTTGCGCAATAATACAATTTTCATCATCAACCAATGGACTATCAGGATATACTTCAGTGGTTGTTACATAAGGCGCATCAGTTAACCCCATGCATAATCCTAATTCTCTGGCGGCGTAATTAATAACGCCAAATTGAGACAAAGGTACGCCAATAAGTTTGTTTTCATCATCTGCTGGTGCGATATGAGTCACCTTTTCAACCGACTCAATAATTGCCCGTTGAAAGTCATTTTGTGGCTTAGTGCTGTCACCAACTAAATAAAAGCCGTCTGGAATGTTCCAGTTCTTTTGCTCTATCGCATCACGTGCTGCCAAAGCTGGTCTAAATTCACTATTGTCAGTGTCTGTGGTTTCATGTAAATCAATATGACAAAGAAACTCAACAGCTAATGACTCAACATATTGCAACGCTGCTGCTGACTCGGCAGCGGGACTGTTTTGATAAAAGGAACGATTTGGGTCAACTGCTAACGGATTCCAACGATTTATCGTTTCAAAGCCCCAAGGGCTAATACAAGGTAAAACCACAAAGTTAAAATCATTAGCAAATTCTTCAGCTGCAGTTTCCAAAAAGCGAATAGCACCTTGAACACCACTGGTTTCATAACCATGAACACCACCTGTAACTAAAATGGTAGGTTTATCGTTTTGCCAATTTTTCGATTTGAGCGAAAATAACGGATAGCTTTTATCTTGGTAATCAAGCTGACCATATTGCTCAACATGATATGAAGCCTCTAATACGTCAATTTTTGTTATCACTTGTTGCAAATAACTACGCTTAATTTGTTGTTGACTGAGCCATTGTACTTTTTCATTATCAGACCACTTCTGGCCTTTTGTGCCAATTGAATAGCTTGCTTTATTTTCCATCAATTTACCTAATTACTTGCGAATTAAATTAACCGGTTACGGCTATAATTTCACGATTATAACGTTAGTCGATTAAATCAAATACTAGTTATTTGGTTAATTTTCATTTTTATAGGTTGAATCAATTAACGAATAAACAGTTAACATAATCATTGGAAATTATTCTGGAGAGTAGTTTTGCCATATTCGACAATAATTCAGTAATTTTATAAAAAACAATACTATTTTTTAGATAAATGCTGCAAAAAAAGAACAATTGCAATAAAATGGTTACAATAACAACAATTTTTTAACATTTCTCATATCAAAAGGAATTTTATTGTGCGCCACTCAAAAATATCAACATTATTAATATCAAGTTTACTATGTGCATTCGGTGCGAATGCACAAGAACAACCTAAAGCGGAAGAGCTGGTTGGAAAGAGCTATATTGGTATTCATGGCATGAGAATGAACACCGATGATGACAGGTTAACATGGAATGATAAGGACTTTGTCGAGCATGCAAATGGTATAGGTGCAGAATATGGCTATCGTTTTTCTGAGCATTCAGAATTAAGACTATCGTACACTCGCCTTAATTTGACCTTAACTGACTGGGTTCCTGATACCCCTTCTGGCAAAAACTATGCTGCCAATTATTTGTACTTTCCAAATAAGCAAAACTTTTATGTGATGGGTGGTGCAAGTGTTATTGATGTGATTGATTCAGATTTATCAGCTAACGTTGGTGCAGGTTACCGTCATTACCTTAGTGAGCGCAGTGCTGTTTACTTTGAAGGTAACGGGCATTACCAGTTTGATAACAAGTTTACTGATTTAAGTGCACAAATTGGTTTTATATACTTTTTCGGCGATAGCGCTAAGAAAATTGTTCGTTCAGAGCCAACTAAGCCAGCAGCTAAACCTGCTGCCGTTGCACCAGTAGTAGCTAAACCACTTGATAGTGATAATGACGGAGTTATTGACAGCAAAGATCAATGTAAAGCAACCCCTAGCACTGATAAAGTTGATAGCAAAGGCTGTACAATCTTTACTGAAGAAAATGACGAGTTAAACCTACAAGTTAATTTTGATAACTCAAAAGCGGTAGTTAAAACAGAGTACTTTGACAACATTAAAATTGCTGCAGATTTCTTAAAGAAATATCCACACACTTCATTAGCAATTAATGGCCATACATCAAGCCAAGGTGCTGCAGCATTCAATAAAAAGCTTTCACAGCAACGTGCTGATGCGATTGTTGATGTGTTAACAAGTGAATTTGGCATTGATGCATCTCGCTTAACTGCACAAGGCTTTGGTGAAGAGCAGTTGTTAAACCCTGCTAACAATGCCGCAGCACACGCTGAGAATAGACGTATTGAAGCAAAAGTAAGTGTTAAAAATAAAGTTGCTGTTAAACGTTAATAAATAACACTTAACGTTAGCTCTAACATCTTAAAACGCTGTTACTATAGAGTACCAGCGTTTTTTTTCGTCTAAAGTATCATAAGCCATTACCTTAAAATACTTGTCAATTAAGCTAGAGAAAAAATTAAATATGCCTGAAACACTGACGCAGATAGTTAAAGACGTAAAGCAATGTACTTTATGCTATCAACACTTACCGCATGGTGCGAACCCTGTTATACAGGTTTCATCGACAGCAAAAATACTGATTGCAGGTCAAGCTCCTGGGTTAAAAGTACATCAGTCAGGCATTCCCTTTGATGATAAAAGTGGTGACCGACTGCGCGAATGGCTAGGTGTTGATAAATCAACTTTTTATAATGACAAAGTTTTTGCCATTTTACCCATGGCATTTTGCTATCCAGGTAAAGGAAAATCAGGAGATTTACCGCCTCGACCTGAATGTGCAGAAAAGTGGCGAAATAAATTACTTCAACAGCTTACTAATATTGAACTTATTGTTGCAGTTGGTGGTTATGCACAGAGTTGGCACCTAGCAACAAAATCACAACAAACATTAACCGAAACGGTAAAGCAGTGGCGTAGCTACTTTGACACAAGTAACCCTGCAGTAATGCCTATTCCTCACCCGAGCCCACGCAATAATATTTGGTTAAAGAAGAACCCTTGGTTTGAGCTAGAAGTTGTTCATGAATTACGCCAGTATACCCGTAAAATAATTTCGCTATAATGCGCTGGCTTCTGCCAGCTATTATTTCCAGCCGAGCTTTTCAACAAAGTCATTATCTAGCGCTTTGGCAAATTGTTTTGCTTCAATCGCCACTTCTTCTAATAGTTTTTCTTCTTCTTTTTCAGGGGTAAATGATGGAACCTTAATAGCAAAACCTGATTCATCTATTGCCATAAAAGTTATAAAGCAACGATTAGTCACTACAGAGTCTTCTTCTTTCGGATCACCAGCTCGCACAGCAACATAAATATGCATGCTTGTTTTTCCGGTATGAACAATTTGTGCCTTAACACTCACCATTTGCCCAACTAAAATAGGACGGATAAAGCGAATGCCATTAGCTGAAACGGTTACACAATAGCGTTTACTCCACTTAGCTGCGCAGGCATAGGATGCTTGGTCAATCCACTTCATTACCATACCACCATGAACTTTACCGCCAAAGTTAACATCAGTAGGCTCAGCTAGAAAACAAAACTCAATAGAATTATTGTTATCCATAAAAATCGACCTCGTTAAATTACTGAATTGCTTTCATTAATATAGCCTTAAATCCATTTTTTCCCAGTATCGCCAGCTAAGTTATTTAAATTAGCCGCCCTTAAACAACTTAACCTGCCTCTTAAACAAAAATTGAATTAAATCAGCGTAAAAATATGCTAATTTATCTATATATTCGAAAAATATCTGGTTTTTAGAGATTTTATGCAAGCACCCAGTACTGCAACACAATTAGGTGAAGTTCAATGTCATGAATGCGCTTTAATCGTTGCAATGCCAAATTTAGCAGAAAATCAAAAAGCACAGTGTCCACGCTGCGGCTTCACTTTAAGTATTGTGCATCGAAATGCTAATGAGCGCATTGTTGCATTTGCCATTACTGCCTTAATATTTTTATTAGCATCGTTACCCTTTGAGTTTTTGTCATTCAGCACAAATGGTTTAGAGAACAACTTTAATCTAGTTTCGAGTTTTTTTGGTCTAATTGATAACAACTACCAAGTATTAGCATTTATTGAGTTACTGACTATTTTTGCAATTCCCACAGTGGTATTGCTTTCTGTAATCTATTTACTCATTCCAATGAATAAAGGCTTACACCCTAAGTATGGTAGGAAAGTTCTCAACATGGTGTTTAAGCTGTTACCTTGGTGTATGGCTGAAATATTTCTTATTGGCGCCTTAGTCAGTTTAATTAAAATTATTTCAATTGCAGATATTGAGTTAGGATTATCATTTTATGCATTCACTTTATTTTCTTTATGCATGACCTTAGTTGTACTACATATAGATCAAAGCCAACTTTATCAGCTACTTACCAAAACAGAGAAAGCTCATAAAATTGAAATCCAAGAAAGTAAACATAAAATTGCCCACGAAGACCCTATTACTCATACACTAAGCGTGCAAAAAACTTGGGCTTATTTAATAACAGCAGTTATTTTATACATTCCAGCCAATACATTGCCGATAATGACCACCAGCTTATTTGGTCAGGATGACCCCAGTACCATTATCGGTGGAGTAATTTTGTTATGGAGCTTAGGTTCATATCCTATTGCTGCGATTATTTTTATTGCCAGTGTTATCGTACCTGTTGCAAAAATATTAGTTTTAGCCTGGTTAAATTATAGTGTGCAAAAACAAAGTGATACGTTAAGCTTAGAAAGAATAAAATGGTACCGTATGGCAGAGTTTGTTGGTCGTTGGTCGATGATAGATGTTTTTGTTGTTATTGTTTTAGCAAGTTTAATTCAGCTAGGGCCAACAATGAGCATAACGCCAGGAGCAGCAACACTTGCGTTTTCAGGAGTAGTTATAATAACCATGCTAGCTGCAATGAGTTTTGAGCCAACATTAATATGGAATAATAAAAATAATGAACAATGAAACGTCAACACCTGACGCAACCGTAAAACCGATTAAAACTATTTCTACGGTTTGGTTTATTCCACTTATTGCGGTATTTATTGGCTGCTGGATGATTTATTACCAATGGCAAAATGAAGGTACCGAGATAAATATTCATTTTGCTACAGCGGAAGGTATGGAGGCAGGAAAAACAAAAATTAAGTCCCGCAATGTTGATATTGGTGAAGTGAGCCAAATCGAGCTTAATGACAATGGTGCTGGCGTTATTGTTACTGCAAAAATAAAGAAATCGGCAGAAAAATTTCTAGTTGACGATAGTATGTTTTGGGTGGTTTCTCCGCAAATATCTCACACGGGCGTATCAGGTCTTAGCACATTAATCTCAGGGGTTTATATCGAAATTTCACCAGGAAAAAGTGCCGATGAACGTTTCGAATATGAGGCGCTAGAATCTCCACCAGTAACGCCTGTTGGCACACCTGGTTTGCATATTACGCTCAATAGTAATGATCAATTTGCTTATGCGAAAGGTGATCCCATCATATATAAAGGCCTCACCGTTGGGCAGTTTGAAGATATTTATTTTAACTTCGAAGAACGGGTAGTTTATTACAATGCATTTATTAAAGCCCCATACCACCAACTTATTACCAGTAATACAAAATTTTGGGATGTTAGCGGCCTTCGACTTGATTTAAATGCTGATGGTATATCGGTTAAAACCGGCAACTTTGAAACCATGCTGACTAATGGTGTTACCTTTGGAATTCCTGAAGGCATGGAAATCGGTGAAAAAATTGGTGAACGATCATATTATGATATTTACGCTAATTATGAAGCCGCTGACGACGAGAGATACCGTCGTTCAATTGAGTTTGTCGTACTTGTTAGTGACTCTATTCGGGGGCTTTCTGTAGGTGCACCTGTTGAATACCGCGGCGTGCAAATTGGTAAAGTACGTTCGACAAATTTAATTCTATCTCGCCCACAAGATAAACTAATAAAAGAAGACTTTAAAATACCAGTGTTAATCAGCTTACAACCTGGCCGTGTTGGTTTGCCTGACAACGAGGAAGGCGAGAGTTTAATGGCAGAACAAAATATTTATTGGATTGAAAATGGTCTAAAAGCAGTTTTACGCACAGGTAACATATTAACGGGCAGTTTGTTTGTTGATTTACAACATCGTCAAGATCAGCCGCTCAGCGAAATTGCAAAATATGATAACTACCCTGTAATTCCAACTAGTACCGATGATTTTTCACAAATTACCGCTAAAGCGGAACAGTTTATGGATAACTTAAATAATATTCCGCTTAATCATTTAGGTGATAATGCTAATCAACTCATGATGGAATTTACCCAAACGGCCAAAGAACTACAAACCGTTAGTCAAAGCTTAGCCAGCGTCATCGGCCAGGTTGAACAAGAGCAACTTAGCAATAAATTAAGTAAAACTCTGCAAGGTATTGATGCGTTTACAAAAGACTTATCATCTGGTTCAAAAGGCTATGAAGATTTACGTGTTACGCTAAAAACACTCACTTCAACCATGAATGAATTAAAACCACTATTAAATCAACTGAAACACAAACCAAACAGTTTAATATTTAATAGCGGCGAAACTACTGAGCCAGTTCCGACTAAAAATAATGGAGTAAATCAATGAAAGTAGCTAATTTAGTATGTCTAATGGCGATCTTATTTTTGTCGGCATGCAGCTCAAATAATACTCCGAAAACTCAGTATTACTTATTAAATAGCCCGACAATAATGACTTCAGTTGTAACGGAAAATGGTATTAATTCAAATAAGGATAGTACCGAAATAGTGTCTGTTAAGTTAAGTACCCTACCCGAATACCTTAGTCAACCAAACTTAGTTATGCACCTTTCTGAGCATCAATTACATTATTCAAATTTTCATATGTGGGCCGAGCCACTAGACCAAGGGATAGCTAAAGCTTTAGCTGAAGAATTGAATAATCAACATCGCACCTTCACCTTCTCGGTATTGAGAGAGATTGATGCTAATGAAAACTCAAATATCATCATTAATATAGATGCATTTCAGGCAACACATCAGTCTCAAATATTGTTAAAAGGCAGCTATCAAATAAATAATGACACTCTATTTAAGCACGCTGAAACATTGACTCACTTTGATATACGTGTTGATTTAGACCAAGACGGTTACGCCCATTCAGTTGCAAAAATGCGAGCATCAATTGCAAACTTGGCAAAAAACATCACCAACAAACTAAGTGTTAAATAGCTCGTAATATGACACCGGCAATAATTCAATTAGATAAGCTAGCGATACCGTATCAGTTACACCAATATCAGCATGATGCTAACAATAAAGCTTTTGGATTAGAGGCGGTAACTAAGCTCAACCTTGATCCAAGTATTGTTTTTAAAACCTTAGTGGTTGAAGTAAACAACGACTACCTTGCGGTTGCAATTTTACCTGTAGCTGAAAAGTTAAATTTAAAAAAGTTAGCCAAAGTGCTGAAAGCAAAAAAAGTTGTGATGGCACCCGCGAATAAAGTTCAAACCTCAACAGGTTATGTTCTAGGTGGCGTCAGCCCTTTAGGGCAAAAAAAACACTTAACCACAGTAATAGCCTTGCAAGCTGAAGCACTAGCAACCATGTATATCAGCGGCGGCAAGCGCGGTTTAGAAATAGCGCTCTCTCCTATCGAACTGGAAAAAGCACTCTCGGCAACAGTAGCAGATATTTGTTACCAGTAGTACTTAACGCACTTAAACCCGCTGACTATTTAATCAAGCAAAACCTTCTATTTTAACTAGGGCGTGTTGATATTTGTGGTATAAATTTTATTCGAATTAAAAGTGATTTAATCAAGGCGTAGCGATTTAAATATAGTTACTCTATTTAAATAAGCGACAACAATGAATAAATCACTTTTTAACGAGCCCTAAGAGCAGCGTCTATTGAATGTTTCTACCTTGTTATCAATTACTTATGTGGAACAGCCACACGTATAAGCTCTGTCTTGTATAAATACTCACTAAGCTACTGCAAAACATACACCAGAGATCAACACGCCCTAATGCTAGCTATTCGTTATTATTTAAATTTGGCATTAAAATTACTTTACCAGTACTTTTGTTTTGCGCGTAATAATCAAGTGCTTGAGCAAAGTCATCAAAACCAACACTAGCGTAAATATCGGTTTTAAATATGCCTTGAGCAAACAGTTTTTGAACTTTCGAACTTAATGATAGGACTTTCAATGGCGAAGCATCGCCAATATATTTCGCCAGCCAAAAGCCCTCAATGCGGATGTCTCGAAATATTACATCAGCAACACTAAATAAACCGCCGAGTGGATCAAAAGTTTCCGTTAAACGTCCATAAACAATTGCTGTTGAACCATTCGGCATAGCTTTTAAGCTTCTTGGTGTATCTTCTGCTGCTACCGAATCTAACAAAACTGTAGCATTCAATGCTCTCGCTGCTTGCTTTAATTGTTCATCGAAATCTTGCTGAATCGTTAATACAACAATATCAGCGCCTAACGCTTTAAGTGATTCAACATTGCTTTGGCTACGCACTGTCGCTATGGTTTTAATTCCTTTTAGTTTTGCATAACGAATTACACCTTTACCGACTTGGCTCGCGGCAGCATTAATAACAATTGCTTTTGCGCCAAGTTCAATTGCCCGCTCCACTAAGCATACCGAAGTACAAGGATTGACAATAATAGTAGCAGCTTGTGTGTCTGTTAATTCTTTACGCACTGGTAAACAATAATTTGCTTTAGTAATGGCATATTCTGCCCAAACGCCATCTTTGCCTGGTTGAGCAGAAAGTGCAACCCGCTTACCTTTAAGCCACTTACCATAGAGCCCGGCGCTTTCCTTGACAACAACTCCACAGCCTTCAAAACCAACAAATGCGCCGTTATTTGGTGCTACGCCATACTTACCAAGTAAATAAACTAAATCAGATGGGTTTACTGGTGCAGCTAGCATTTTGACCAGCACTTGCCCTTTATTAAGGGCAGGCAGTGTTTTTTCAGATAATGAAATACGCTGAGAAGAAATGAGTTCACTATCGTCGCTGAGTTTTAAGCTAAAACCTTTAACCATTTTAGGTGCTGACATAGCCAAAGCTACCCCCTATTTTTAATAATTAAATCAATAAGTAAACAGAGTATCGAATAAAGTCAGATTATGAAACTATTTATGTGAAGACGGGCTATTTAAATGGACTATTGCAACATTTTCATAACTACCCAAATAAAACACCAACAAATCTTTAACTTTTTAAATTGTTGTTTGTCCGTATTAATATAATAATTAGAGAAGATATACAATATGCCCTATATTTAAAAGACAACTTAAAAACTCCATCAACAAATAATATTTTTAGCTCGGGATCACAATAACAATTTCAGGAAAGAGTATTACAATGAATATCACCACTCGCTTCGGTCAAATAAAGTTAATTGCCCCCAATATTGCGGAATTAATCATTAATCAAAATATCGTGGTTACTCTAGAGTTAATGGAAGAATATGACGCCTTAATGAGTAGGCACTTCAACGAATCATATGGGGTATTGGTTAATCGCCTTAACAACTATAGTTACACTTTTGAAGCGCTACTTTGTATAGGCTCTGCAAAAAACTTAAAAGCAGCGGCTGTAATAAACTATGGCCATGCTAACGAAGAACAAATCAAAGGGTTAGCCGCCGTCAGACAAATGGACGACTTAAATATTAAAGAATTTTCAGGGCTAGAATTAGGTCGCGATAATGCAATTAGTTGGTTAGAAGAGCAATTGAATAATGTTGTAAGCGCATAACGAACCACTTAATTAAATTGGCGATTTAATGAGAACATTAAATCGCCAAATATACTATTCACTATAACTGTTCATAGGTTAACTAATTAAACCGCTTCTATACCAACAGAAACAACTTTATATTCAGGGCATTTAGTGTGCTTATCCGTAACATCACCGGTAACTCGATTGATCATCAGCTCTGGAAAATGAAAAGTGGTAAATAAAATACCTTTATTCACTTTATTGCTTAACTGTGCTTTTAGGACAATTTCACCACGTGCTGAAAACAACCTTACTCGACTATTGTTAGTTATATTCTTATCAAGCGCATCCTGATTATTAATCAGCAATACGTCTTCGTTAACTATTTCTCCATTACCTGTGCGTCGCGTCATAGTGCCACAATTATAATGTTCTAAATTACGGCTGGTAGTAAGGATAAATGGAAACGCTTTACCATTTTTTTCAATTTCCACACTCTCTTCAAATGGATAAAAATGAAAACGCCCTAAGCCACGCTTAAATGACTCTAAATGTAAAATTTGCGTATCTTTACCACCCTTTTCAACAGGCCACTGCAAGCCATCTTCACCTAAGTTATCCCAAGTAATACCAGCAAAAAATGGTACAACTTGAGCAATCTCTTCAAGCATAGAATCTGCACTATAATCAGCTTGCGTATAACCGAGAGCATTCATCATTTCAACAATAATTTGGCCGTCAGTTTTACAACCCGCTTTTGGTGTAACAGCTGCATTGACTTTTTGAACACGACGTTCGCCATTAGTAAATGTACCGCTTTTCTCTAAGAACGAGGTGCCTGGCAAGACAACGTCAGCCATTTTTGCCGTTTCTGACATGAAAATTTCTTGCACAATCAACAAGTCTAAATTGGCAAGGCTAGCAACAACATGTTGTTGATTTGGATCTGTTTGAACAACATCTTCACCTAAAATCCAAAGTGCTTTTAAATCTCCTGCCAATGCGGCATTAAACATTTCAGGGATCTTATAGCCAATGTCTTTTGGCATGTCAGCATTATAGTGTTCTTGATAATATTGATGGTTTTCATCACTATCAACAGGGAAATACCCTGCGCCCTGATGTGGCTGACAGCCCATATCGGCAGCACCTTGAACATTATTTTGCCCGCGCAGCGGATTCATCCCCACACCACGCCGACCAATATTACCGGTAAGCATAGTTAAATCGGCGATACACATAATCGCTCGGCTTCCTTGTGAGTGTTCCGTAACACCTAAGCCATGAAAGCTCATGGCATTATTTGCTTTTGCATAAGCAATCGCGGCGTCACGAACTAATGATTTATCAACACCAGCAATACTCGCTAGCTCATCAATATCAAGCGACATAATGGCATCATGATAACTTTGATACTCTTCAGTGCGGTTATCAACAAAACTTGTATCAACTAAACCAGCCTCAATAATAAAATACGCCATCATATTTAGCACAGCGACATTTGTACCAGGACGCAATTGAATATGCCATTGGGCAAAACGTGCTAATTCTGTTTTCACTGGATCAAGCACGATCAGTGGTGTGCCCTTCATCATTTTTTGTTTGATTTTTGCGCCCGTCACCGGATGTGCCGCCGTTGGATTAGCACCAATAAGCATAATAAATTCAGTATCTTGAATATCATCAATCGAGTTAGTCGCCGCACCTGTCCCAAAGCTTTTTTGCATACCGTAGGCTGTTGGTGAATGGCATACCCGTGCACAGCAATCAATATTATTGGTACCGAGAACCACTCGGATCATTTTTTGTAATAGATAATTCTCTTCATTGGTACAACGCGCTGATGAAATACCAGCAATTGCATCATTACCATGGTTATTTTTAATTGTTAACAAGCTCTTAGCTAAATACTCAAATGCATACTGCCAAGTAACAGGTGTTAGCTCGCCATCAATTCTAACAAGTGGTGTGGTTAATCGGTCTGGATGATTATAAAATCGCCACGCATAACGACCTTTCAAGCAAGTATGTCCAGCATTTACAGCTGCATCTTTCGGTGCCTCGATAGATAAAATCTCATTATCTTTAACCGATACTTCCAAATTACAGCCAACACCACAATACGAACAAATTGTGCGAATTTTCTCTGCATCTGGCACCCTATTGGCGCGAAAGACATCACTAATGGCTCCAGTTGGACACGTTTGTGCACAAGCGCCACAGGAAACACAGTCAGAATCACTAAAGCTAACATCTTGGCCTTTAATAATTCGGCTATCAAAGCCTCGTCCTACCGCAGATAAAACCTGTTCACCTTGAATTTCATCACAAGCTCGCACACATCGATTGCAGTCAATACACAAAGATAAATCCATACGCATATACGGATGTTCAGAATCTTTACTAACATCTGGCAGGCTATCACGGCTTTGTTTTCCTCGACTTTCTTCATTGCCAAAACGTATCTCTCTAACGCCAGTAGCAACGGCAACACCTTGTAATTCACAATAATTGTTGGATGGACATTCTTCACAATTATCAGGGTGATCACTTAACACCAGTTCGACAATATTTTTACGTAACTTTTCAACTCGAGCTGAGTTAGTAAAAATATGCATGCCATCGCTGACTGGAGTATGACACGATGCCATAACTTTTTTCGGGCCATCGGCCGACAGCGCAATATCAACCGAACAAACCCGACAACTACCATAGGCGTCGAGTCGGGTATCATCACATAAAGTTGGAATTTTTCGTTGCTCGCTCTGTTCTAGCCTGCGACTAAATTCCAGTACAGTTTCCTGTGCAACAATCTCATGCGCAACACCGTTTAAAAACGCTACTTTAGTTTCAATATGATTAGACACGAGTCGACTCCTCACTTGAATTACTTACCTTGATAAAAGGATGAATTTCATCAGCAAAATGCTGCAAAATGTTTTGAATAGGCAGCGGCACACCACCACCAAGCGCACATAATGAGCCTAACTGCATGGTTTCGAGTAAATCATCAAGGAGTTCACTATCAATTAATTGTTTTCCGGATATAGCGTCTTGCACCATTTCTTGCCCACGAACCGAACCCAATTTACACGGGTAACACTTCCCGCACGACTCAGCTGCTGTGAACTCAAATAAATGCTCGATATAGTCAATCATAGAAACCGATTCTGGTAAGCCGATAACACTGGCATGCCCTAATAAAAAGCCATTTTCAGCAAATGATTCAAAATCTATAGTTAAATTATCAACTGCAGAGACTGGTACCACGCCACCAAGAGGTCCGCCAATATGTAAAGCTTTAAGCGATTTTGAAAAGCCTCCCGCAACAGCAAATAATTCAGCGAGTGCCATGCCCATAGTTACTTCATAAATACCGGGCTTATTAAAACTACCATCAAGTGAAACAAGTTTACTGCCCGTTGATTTACCATTACCTAACGCTAAGTACTTATCTGCACCTGCAGATAATATAAAGTTAATTGAAGCAAAGGTTTCAACATTATTTAATATTGTCGGGCAACCAAACAAGCCACTTTGGGTTGGAAATGGTGGACGTACTGAAACTAAAGGACGTTGCCCCTCAATTGACCGTAATAGTGCTGTTTCTTCACCACATATATAAGCACCAGCGCCTCTAATAATTTTAAAATTAAAGTTAAATTCACTTGTCGCTAGTAAATTTAATGCCTCAAATTCATTAATCGCCTGCTCTGTTGCGCGAATTGCCTGTGGGTATTCATCACGAATATAAAGAACAGCGGTTTTAGCACCCGCTAAGTAACCAGCCATTAACATGCCAAATAGCACTGAATGCGGCCTTTGCTCTAACAAGTAACGATCACTAAAGGCACCGGCATCACCTTCATCAGCATTACAAACAATGTATTTTTCATCGCCAACAACGTCACGACACGAGCGCCACTTAAACCCGGTAGGAAAACCTGCACCACCTCTGCCCCGCAGGCCAGAATCAGTAACTTGTTGTAATAGTTCATCAACTGAATATTGTTGAATAACGTCAGTAAACACTTGGTAATATGCCGCTACATCATTAATTTCAGCAGTTAAAATTGCTGGTTCGATACAAGATTCAACATGATAAAATTCTGCCGATTCAATATTTTTAGCGCTTACAATATCATCAAGTTTTTCAATGTCTTCACCAGAGTAGTTTTCTTTATTAATTTGAAAAGCACCATTTTCAGCACAACGCCCTAAACACGTAACGTGACCAATTTCATCGGCCTGATAATGCTTTTGTAATTGCGTCATTACCTCAGTTTGAGTTTCAGCACACATGCATGACGAACCGTTACAAACATAGGCCTTTTTATTTGCGTTATCACCATCAATAAAGTCATAAAAGCTGGCGGTGCCGTGTACAATAGCTTCACCAATAAGAAGCTCTTTTGCTTTGGCTTTACGTTGCGCTTTTGACTTTGTATCCTCGCCAATCACTAGCTCTTGAAATAGCGTATTATCGATTCCTTGACGTTGAGCTAAGGCAGTTAAATTTTTTGACATTTTTCCTCCAATGGCAACATTCGCCAATCACCATGGTATAAATTAAATCCGCTTTTTGTGGTAAAGCCAATTAAAGTTAAATTAAAACGCTTAGCCGCAAATATGGCCAACTCTGACGGTGCGCCAACAGCAACCAAAACCGCAATACCTGCCATCACGGTTTTTTGCACTATTTCAAAACTAATACGACCGCTAACTAACACGCATTGTTGTGACGAGCTGATTTTACCCCGCTGCAGCCTTGCACCAAGTAATTTATCAAGAGCATTATGACGGCCAATATCTTCTTTTATATCGACAAGCTGACCATATTCATTGAATAACGCCGAGGCATGCGAGCCACCCGTTTGCACAAATTGAGCTTGCTCTATACGCATAAGTTCTGGCATTTGGCTAACAGTAGAAAACGCCAGCCAATGCTTTTTTTGGCTTAACGCAGGTGGATTCTTCATCTCTAACGACTTAAGCGATGTTGTACCGCATAAACCGCAACTACTATAAGTTACTTGAAATCGCTCAAGCGACTTAATATCAGGAACAACCCCTGTACTTAATGTCACTTGCCATTGGTTTTCATTTATCGTCTTTGAAGCGGCGTCTTCATCATCAACTTCTGGCGCAATACTGTGAATATGTGAATAGCTTTGTATGACACCTTCGGAAAGCATCAGGCCAATAATTAACGCTTCATCATCACCGGGTGTACGCATTGTGATAGAAAATACTTGCGCTTGATATGCTTGATTAGCTGTTTGTTGCCACAGTAAACGAATTTGCAATGGTTGTTCAATAAGCACGTTATCAACTTGCAATACTCGGCTCCCCGCTTGATAACGAAACTTACTCAGCTCTGTTGTTGAAGGGGCTAATGGTTGAACAGCTTGTACTGCAGTCTTATTACTCATATCTGATTAAACATAACTAACTAAAAAATAAATCCTAATTGATAGTACCTTGTAACTTTCATAGTGGAAAGTAGACGCTACTATTGTGCCGCTTTATAAACTAAGAAATCGTATAGCTTTTGTTGCAAATCAACTAATGCTTAGTAAATTAAGTATAGATTAGCTTAACTGAGGTCTGTTGAACTTTGCAGAAGAAAACGCTGTTAACACTAAAACTGACCATAAAATGCTTAATGTTATTTAAGAACTTACTCTAAATTCGATATCACATAACCAAGACTAAAAAGTAAGTTAAGGCATAAGCAAAAATAAAATGAAATGAAATGAAAACCAACAGCACATAATGACATAACTAAAACAACTAATAACACTAACCACTGCGTAGGAATAAATATGGCTACCGATGTAGAAATTGCACAACAGTTTACCCCAAAACCAATTACAGAAATCAGCGATGCACTAAATATATCACCTGATGATTTAAATCCGTATGGCCGTGACATTGCAAAAGTTGACGTTAACGCTTTAACTAAGCCTCAAGGAAAAAAAGGTCGGTTAATATTAGTTTCAGCGACAACGCCAACGCCATCAGGTGAAGGTAAAACCACAACAACGATTGGATTAGGCCAAGCATTTACTCAATTAAATGAATCGGTATGCTTAGCATTACGTGAACCTTCATTAGGGCCATGTTTAGGTATGAAAGGCGGTGCAACGGGTGGCGGTTACAGCCAAATAATGCCAGGTGATCGCATTAACCTTCATTTTACCGGTGACTTTCATGCCATCACCAGCGCAAATAACTTATTATCTGCTGCGATAGATAATCATATATACCAAGGCAATGACTTACACATAGACCCCCGACAAATTGTTTGGCGCCGCGTGATGGACATGAACGATCGCAGTTTGCGAAAAATAGTATTAGGTTTAGGCGGAAAAATGCAAGGGATCCCGCGTGAAGGTGGTTTTGATATTACTGCTGCATCAGAGGTGATGGCCATGCTTTGCCTAGCCAACGACGCAGAAGACTTAAAAGAAAGGTTAGACCGAACCTTAGTCGGTTATACCTATGAAGGTGAGCCGGTAGTCGCTAAACAACTCAAAATTACCGGCGCTATGATGGCGTTATTACGTGATGCCTTGCAACCAAATCTAGTGCAAAGCTTTGAAGGAACACCTGCTTTTGTACATGGCGGGCCATTTGCCAATATCGCCCACGGTTGTAATAGTGTTATCGCCACTAAAATGGCAATGCACCATGCCGACTGGGCAATCACTGAAGCAGGTTTTGGCTTTGATTTAGGTGCAGAGAAATTCTTTGATATAAAATGTCGTATTGCTGAGCTTGATCCAGATGTTGTGGTACTGGTTACTACGGTACGCGCGTTAAAAATGCACGGCGGAAAAGACAAGAAAAGCCTAGTAGAAGAAGATATTACCGCAGTTCAGCAAGGTTTAGAGAACTTAGAAAAACATATTGAAAGTGTAGCACTATTTAATAAACACCCAGTCGTTGCACTGAACCGTTTCGCCACCGATAGTGAAGATGAAATAGGCATCATCCGAAATCGCTGTATTGAATTAGGTGTATCGTTTGCAGAAAGTAACCACCATGCAGAAGGTGGCAAAGGTGCCATTGATTTAGCGAAAATGGTGATGTCTGCCGTTGAGAAGAGCAAGCCCTTTATTCCTCTATACCAACTCGACGAACCTGTGTTGGAAAAAGTAAGAATTGTTAGTCAAGCCATGTATGGCGCTGACGATGTCGCTTTTTCAAAGCAAGCAGAAAAAGACCTTAAACATGTTGAACAACTCGGTTTAACGCACCTACCTATTTGTATCGCAAAAGCACCAAGCTCCTTATCCGATGATCCATTATTGCATGGCAGACCTCGCGATTTTGAAGTAACAGTGAGTTCAATTCAAATCAATGCGGGCGCCGGCTTCTTAGTTGTACTTACGGGTAATATTATGCGTATGCCTGGCCTACCTAAACATCCAGCGGCAAATGATGTGGAATTACTCGATAATGGTGTTATTACCGGTGTTGAGTAGATAAAAACTGAATTTTGAATTCGTAATTCTTATGCTGAACTAAGGGTATTGTAATAACAATACCCTTTTTAGTATTAACTAATTTTCGCTTGATAATTCATTAACAATTTGCCAACTTGTGCTTTTGGCGCTTTAGCAATACGCTGAATTAAACTAAAAGGAATTTCTTCGATATCATAACGTTCCCTAATATCATCAAGCATGGTTAGCCAAAGTTTAGCGGTCATTTGAGCATCGAATAATGCTCGGTGAAAACTGCCATCAGCAGCTATATTTTTATAATCAATTAACGTCCCTAACTTATGATTAGGTGCTTCTTGGTAAATACGGCGTGAAACTAATAACGAGCAGCTAAATTCACCGATAACGTCACGGTTAATGCGAGAGAACTCAGCCTCTAGAAAGCGTCCATCAAAAGAAGCATTATGAGCAAGTAAGTTACTATCACCGATAAAATCAGCAAAATCTGCCATAACCTTTTCACAAGATGGTGCAGGTGCCAACATACGATTTGTTATACCAGTATAATTCTCAATAAAACTGTTGATGCGTCGTCCAGGATTCATCAATGCCTGAAATTTATCAACCTCAATACCATTTTCTAATCTAACCGCACCAACTTCAATGGCGCGATCTCCTTGGTCGGGCGATAAACCTGTGGTTTCAAAATCCAGCACCACAATAGAACTTGCTAACACGTAAACACCTTTAACAATACTTAATAAAAAATGATTATCACACGATTTGCTGTTTTTCAAAATCAAGTTATAGCAAAGAGTATAAATAATGTGATTTTTATCAGTAGTTAAAAGTATGTCATAGTAAATCATATACATTATTTATAATGTACTCTCAGTCAAACGTTCAACTTACATTCTCAAAGAGGTTACTTTACGACTTATTGCACTAGTGATATTACTTTTTTTCAATTGCCAATTACAGGCGCTAGAAATTACCAATCAAACTAATTTTTATGACATATATCCAGAATCTAGCCAAGAGATTAAGACTGAAATTATCAAAAACACCCCGATAATTAATAACTCTTCAAAATATCATGCTAAAACAACTTGGCAGATAAAGTGGGAAGTAAATTGGAAAAGTAAAAATGAAATTTGCTACTTATATTCGAATACCACAGCACTAAGTGTGCACTTTAAAATGCCAAGGCTTTCACCAACGCTAAATGCAAACAGAGGTGTTATGACAACATTCGACCAATACTAGCAAGCACTTTTACGTCATGAACACGGCCATATGGAAAATGGTAAAAATGTACTTATTGAGGTCAATGAGTTACTCAGTATTTTTAATTCCTATCCTAAATGTGACGAACTGAATAATGCCGTGACAGCCTCAATTGATAAAATTATTGGCAAATATAAACAGCTCGATAAAATCTATGATGAAAAAACTGCGCACGGAAAATCACAAGGCGTCTCACTAAAAAGTGCTATTTAGTACATAAAAAAAGACCTAGTATGATACTAGGTCTTTTCAATAACATCTTGCGACAGCATACATTACATTTGTTTATCAATACGTACTGTGCCGTTCGCCAAGTAGATCATACGAACCTCATCATTGGCTCGAAAGCGCATTTGACGATCTAAGTCTTGAACCACCATATATTCATCGCCATTTTCCACTTTTATCATTAATTCAACTAAGTGTAAGGTTTTTTCACGATACTCAGGATTGCTATTATGAGCCACAGAGCCACCGATAATTGCACCTAATATCGTTGCGACATCTCGACCACTGCCGCTGCCAAATTGATTGCCGATAGCACCACCAATCAATGCACCACCAAAAGTTTTCCAACCCTGGTTTTTATCTCGAATCAATTCTTGTTCGGTAATGTTACGCACCGACAATACTTGTCCAAATAGCACTTGCTCTACTGGCACCGCTTTGTTTCTATCATAATCAGCATGTGCGAAGGGCATAAATGCCAGCCAACAAATGAAAGATAAATAAATTGCTTTCATCATTGTCTCCTTATTTTAATGTGTAGTGTCTAAGTGTTTTTGCTATTTGAAAAAGCCTACAAACACTTAGACCAACATCTAACGCAATGGTTTACCAACCAACCGATTCTTTCGCTTTTGTTTTACGAATTTCAGTTTCGTCAGCCCATTCAACTAAGCCACTTTCAAGGTCCATTAGGCGTAAGGTAAATTTATAGTAAACATCAGATTTATCTTGATTACTTTTAACAATGCTCGATAGATTGCCGTACAGCATATACTGCGCACCAATTTGACGGCCAAATTGTAATGCTTTACTAGGGTCGACCATGCCACCTTCATGTTGAAACTGCAGTTGTTTACGCGCTGCCTCTACACGTCCCATATCAACAAAGCGGAATTTACCCGAGCGTAATAACTTGGTTGAAATAGAATCGGTAATTGATTCTGTATCAATATGCTCACTGGTTTTATTTTTCAAACGCTCAACAAACATTACTGGACGTTTGTTTTGCGTTAAAGTGCCAACGACAGGCGACAATAACAAAGAGTCTGTCATTTCAGCAGCAACTTTTTGCAAGTCTGTTGAGCCAAAATTAATATCTGTTGTTTCTACTGCGGTTGCGTCACCGTAGCGCACAACCGATTTATTAGCACAACCCGCCGCAAATACAAGGGTTAAGCCGAGTGTTGTTATCAGTGCTAATTTATTCATAATTCTATTCCTTACCGTTTAATATTCGTATGCTTTTTCTGGAATTTCGCGAACATAAACATTAAATGTACTAACATTTATATTAGGCGCTAAACCCCGTAAAGTAGTGGATTGTTGACCATGTAATTCCAGTGGTTTCCATGGTGTTTTTCGAGATTCAATAACAAAACCATCAGCGTCAAACCAATTGAAGTGATATTGTAATTTTTGAGACTTTTCATAACGGCTGGTTAACTCTAAGTTAACTTCTAGTAAGCCATTAGTTTTTCGTGATTTAACGTCACTGATAAATAACCTTTCGGCGAGTTCTACATTATGCACTTCTAGGTGTTTACTAAAATCATCACCTTGCGTCATGGCACTGGTGCCTGTACCGGATGTCACCGGAGGTTTATTATTAGCGCAACCAGAAATAACAATGGCACTCAGTACGACCATACTTAGGCTCGCTGCAAACTTTTTCTTTGCGTCTAACATATTATTGCTATAAAACATTTTACCTCCTAATTTATCGTTTAATGGCATTGATAATTACTTCGCCGTTTATAAGTTTATTGCTTGGTAACCCGTATAGTTACCAATTGTAGAAAAATTGATGAATGTCATTCTGCCAGCCTGAACATCAATTTCGATATTCTGCTGTTGGCCATTTTGCTGCACCTGCAACACTTGCTTACCCGTAGGTAAATTCATTCTAACGATATCAATTTCATCAGGTAATGTTGCCCAACTTCGCGTATCCGCCCTTTCGGAGGCAACGTTATAAATACTAGCCAAAATATTACCAACATCACCTGCTTCTTTACTAAGCTTTTGCCGCATTTGCTCTTTAGCAACCACTCTTACAACTTGTCGTGTAAGTAAGGCAGGCAATTGATCTTGTAAATCTTTCGCGGCGAGTGACTGAATACGAACAATTTCACTCGACGGATACCTATCGCCATTATTACTCACGGTTAATTGATTGTTTTGCGGTAATGCGCCGCGGTATACAGGTAAAGCAAAACTAAAAAACTTTAGCCCCCGATTGCTACGACCAACCGGTAAGTTTAAACCAACATCTTGCTTACTATTAACAATTTCTTGTTCCATTAACAGCACCACTTGACCTTGTTGCCCGGTATCCTGTGCTTGGTATTTTCCAAAGCGCTGCTGAAAGTTGTCTAAATCATCTTGCATACCTAATTGAGCAGCCAAGCGCAGAACATCTTGCTGTAAATAGTGATTTTCAGGATAAATTTCTATCGCTCGTTTGTAATCAATATAAGCGTCGTTTAACTCACCACTGGCTTCATACAAAATGCCCGATAAGTAAAAGGTAAACGCATTTTGAAAACCATTTTTAACATCACCAATACTTTCCGCCATGCTGGGATAAGCATTGTCGATACTATCAATGCTCATACCCGAATTGCTCAGCTTATTTTGCGCCTGAAAAACTTCATCTTCATAAGCTTTTAACGCGTTTTCTTGCACTAAATTCGCGCGGCGTACTTCAACTAACGCTCCTTCTAAATCGTGCTGAAACAAATAATTCATTGCTTGGTAGCTATGCAACATACCCTGCTCGTAATACGGTACTTGATATGAAATCGCATTATCGTTACTAACTACAGCACCAAGCTTTTCTATACCTTTACTTACCTGAATTTTTGCTTTATTTCGTTGTATTTCAATTTGTTTATAAGCTTGTGCAAACGTCGCTTGGCTTGTTTGCCAGTCAGACGCTAAAAATTGTAAGCGCCCTCTTTCCAATAAATTCAAGATATAGCTATTATTACTAGCCGCCCTTTCTCCTAATATATTTTGTGCTTTTGCAAACTCGCCTCGGCGCTGTGCCGCCTTTACTGGCTTCATTTGGCTACTATATCCTTGAAAAAGATCAGCTAACTGCAATGAAGCACAACCAGATAAAACTGATATAGAAAGAGCAACAACAATATGTTTAAAAGAATACTTGCTCATAGACTAAAAATAATTTTCCGTTAGGTGTTAGTAGTACTTTAATTAATGTCCACATGATAAAACATTTACCGTAATCTACTGTCATGATACGTAAGTTAATGTAAATTTTTATTCACTGCAGTTAGTTATAAAGTATAGCTATTGTAGACGAGTGGCAATAAATACTTTGTAGGGAAAATGTAAGAAAAACGTAAGAAAACCTAGAGGTGTGCAATAAATCAACACATATTAAGTTTAGTTGTTTTATCGACTCGCTAAAATGCCATCATCTAGCCAAGATAATAAATAATTGAGCGCTAATTGACTAATATCTTGCTCAGGCGCCTGTGACAGTAGGTAATCGCATAAATCAGCAAAATTGCTGCCTTCAAGCATCATTGTAATTAAACTATGCTCTTGTGATGTTATTGACCTAAATTGTGTTAACCGCTGCTGGTTTCGCCATAACAGCCAAGTGCTGCTTTTTTGGCTTGCTGGCTCTGGTGCTTGCTGTTGCTTTAATGCTTGCCATGTTTCTACGGTATTAAAATTAAAGTGGCTAAGCTGCACGCTTGGATGAAAACGAAAAACAAGTGCAGGCCATTGTTCATGTGGCGTACTTAGCAATTTTTCACGGCTAAAGCGTTCGCTATCCGCGGCATCGAAAGCAACCATAAGTAACCTTTCAAAATGTGCTAATTCTGCGATTAACGGATAGTCCTTAAATGGCGCATGGCTGGCAAGAAACTTTGGTAATAGGTCGGCAAAATTTCGTAAAGAAGTATTATTTGATGGGTACGCTTTAATATAGCCACTCACCATTTGATCAAACAAATCATCGCCTAAATATAGACCTAATAATTGATGGTCATTATCAATCGTTTCTTTTAAGCGCATTTGATAAGCATTTTTATAAATATGTAGGCGCGCTTCACGGCTTATAACGCCATGATTTTCAACGTTCTTCGCTATGCTAGGTTCATGTTCAGCTAATGTATCATCAGTTAAATAACTCATCATTTGCTGCTGTAGCGTATGCAGTGAAAGTTTAGTCACGTCGTTTTTCTCAATTTATAATATTGTTTACGGTAATGTCGAAGTTGTGCCTTAGGGACCTTATGAAAGATTCCCTAAGGTTTTATTTGCTATTGAACGCGCGGTGTCTACTTCAGCTAAAAGCTCTGCTAAAGCTGGGATATTATCATCTCGCTCAATCATAGTGCTGATCCAACCAAATCGTTGCAGTGCTTGTTGATAAAGCAGCCAAACAGGATCGGCAACTGGATGATCATGGGTATCAATAACATAATCGCCATAATCACTATGTCCAGCTAAATGAAACTGCTTCACTTTATCTTTAGCAATTCCATCAAGGTAATCTTGTGGGTTAAAATCATGATTTCGGGCACTAACATATATATTATTAATATCTAAAAGAATTTCACAACCCGAGCGACGTGCAACTTCATTAAAAAACTGCCACTCAGTCATTTCAGAGTTTTTATAGGTTAGGTAACTGGAAACATTTTCCAATAATATTGGTCTCCCTAAAAACTCTTGAACTTGTTCGATGCGCTGACAAACATGCGCTAATGCTTCATCATTATATGGTAGCGGGAGTAAGTCATGACTATTTTTTTCGTGGGCTCCTGTCCAGCATAGATGATCCGAAATCCACTCTGGTTGTAGCTCGTTGGTTAACACTTTTAGTTTGCGTAAATAATCAAAATTTAATGGGTCAGTTGAGCCAATAGACAAAGATACGCCATGCATTACCATAGGATAAAGTTCGCGAATACTATGTAAATAATGCTTAGGTTTACCACCGTCAACCATAAAGTTTTCTGATACCACTTCAAACCAATCAATTGCTGGTTTGTTGTCGAGCACATCTTGAAAATGTTCAGTTCTAAGGCCTAAACCAAAGCCTAAAAAATGTTCGGGGACTGGCATTTGAGAAAAGGAGAGCGAATGCTCTCCTTCCATGCTGCTAACAGTTTGCTTATTCGCCAACTGTACCTCCAACATCGTCACAAGTTTGCGCTGAAAGAGCAACAAAACCATGACCTTTACATGATGCTTGACCTTTACAAGCGTTTTCTGCCGTTTTACAGTCGTTATGACCTTTACAGACATTAACACCGTAACAATGCGTTAGTTCTGCAGTGTTAACTTCACCACGCCAATCATCTTTTACTGTACCGCCAATATCACCACAAGTTTTAGTCGACATAGCAACAAAGCCATGGCCTTTACATGATGCTTGACCTTTACAGGCGTTTTCAGCAGTTTTACAGTCATTATGGCCATTACATTTATTTACGCCATAACAATGTGCCATTTCAGCAGTATTTGAATTCGACGCCGCCGTTTTACTTGAAGATTCAGCTGTTACGGCAGAACACCCCATTAAACCTGCTACTGCTAATGCAACCGCGGCACCTTGAAATTTAGTTTTAGTATTTTGACTCATTACATTCTCCGATAGTTCTAGTATATGATTTTGTTATTAATGAATTTATGCATCCGGCATTACTTTGCGCTTAAACCAATAATCTAAGCTGACATAACGGCCTCCGCCGATAAAAAATAGTGCCAGTAACATAATGAAATACGTTGCAGCAAACTCAATACCATTGTTTAAAATGGTGACACTGCCGCTACTTGTAAGCCATTCGTAATTACCATGTTCTTGCAAAATAGAGATAATAATCTCTTTTTTCTCTACTGATGCCTCAACCCGCTCATTTGCAAATGGAGCACCAGCATCAGCAATTGCTTGCCAGCCGTATTGCCCATGAACTGACGTCATTGCAATCACCATAGTAAACATCATAGGAACTGCCATTAAACGAACACCAAAACCCAGTAATAAAGCAATAGCACCGATAACTTCAGCGCCAATGGCTAAAATGGCTAAAACAAAAGGGAAAGGCAAACCTAAGCCCCAATCATCGTTACCAAACCACTGTACAATATTGTCAAAGCCGTCAATTTTATTCGTACCTGCCATCCAGAAAATAGGTACTAAATATAACCGTAATAATAGCGGCGCTAAAAAATCCAACTTTTTAGTTGAGTTTAATAAGCCATAACCTTTTTCCAATATTGCTTTCACCATGTTCATTCCTGTTGTTCTTGTGCGTAAAGTTTAACTTTAGTTCAAATTAATCAATGTCTAAATAATTAATTTAATTCAAATGTTTTGCTAACTGCCTAATTTGACCCGACAAGTAGTAGAGTCATTTCACTAAATTTCGTTAAGAAAATAGCGACAAGGTTATTAAAAAATTATTTGAAATATAAATGTGAAAATACCGTTCGTGACTGTTTTTCAATCAAAAAACAAAAGTAACACCGGCATAGAAGCCATAAAAAAAACCTTTTACAGCTATAAAAACAACAACTTAAGATAAGGAACCTTGACATCAAGGTTAGTCAAGAAACTCATTTTCGTGGCATTTTAAAAATACCAATTCAGCGAAAAACAAGGAACTAAAAAAATTAATTTTTTATAAAAACAATGCCAATAAGCACTTAATTATGAAGAGCTATAGAAGACGTAAAACTTATAATAGAATGTAAAAAGGAGAATTTAAAAAATTCAGCAGAATGAACCGGCAAGCTTAATCGCTACTACTAACTGCTACAACCAACATTACCGGTTTATTTAATCGTCGCTAAAAAGAATCAACTATAATGATTCAACTTCAGCCAAGGCTTGGGTAAATTCAGCTAACTCTACTTCCGCGCAATCATCACTTTCTTGCCAATCAAGGCCAATAATGATGCCATCTGCGAGCAAGTCTTCTACCCAAAATTCCATCCAATCAGCAACACTAATAGCAGCAGGAACATAATTAGCCCACTCTTCAACACAGTGTTTTTTTGCTAAAACGTCCGTTGACCACAACGGCATAACTTCTGTATTTTCAAAGTTAACCGAGTCAAGTACCACCCAATCTTCACTTGCTTGATCTTGTAATGCCCAAATAACTTGGCTGTCTTTAACCTGCTTTGTGAATGTGCTTAATATGTTTGCTGTTGACATAACGCTAATTTACCTAAAAAATTTTGCCGTTATTATACGGCGACAAAAACATTTACTCAATGAAGCTCACCACGCTTATAACCTAATCGAGGGCTTAACTTGTCAAACGACTATTGTAGTAAATTCAAGCAAAGCGATATAAAACTTATCTCAAATCAAGAAACGATTATTTTTCTTATAAATCAAAGGTAAGTGCGACATTATGTCGCAGTAGCAAAGTGAACTTTTCCGATATAGTGGCGACAATTTTTAGATGTTACCGAAGAGTTCCCTTTATGTTATTAAATAAATCTTATCTCAGCATTTGCTGCGCTCTTGCTATTCTTCCAACTCCCCAAGCAATTGCAGAAAATTTAAATACGCAAACAATCGAAAGAATTGAAATTACCGGCTCACGTATAAAACAAGTCGATCTAGAGTCAGCTAGCCCAGTAACCGTTATTGATGCTCAACAAATAGCGTTTTCCGGCATATCTAGCGTTGAAGAGTTATTACAAGAGATGACCGCTGCAGCTGGCCCAGCAGGGAACGCAACCAATGCTTATTGGACAAGTAACGGTTATGCAACCGCGCAAATCAACTTACGTGGCTTAGGCATAAAACGCACCTTAGTGCTATTAAATGGTCGTCGTATTGTTGCTGGCGGCACTGGTGCCAACGACAGCCCTGATTTAAATATGATCCCAGTAAACTTAATTAAACGCATCGAAGTATTAAAAGATGGTGCCTCTGCAATTTACGGCGCTGATGCCATTGCTGGTGTTGTTAATATTATCACTAAAGACGATTTTTCTGGTGCGCAGCTTACCATGAAAGCTGGTGCCAGTGACCGAGGTGATGCCGAAAATCAAGAAATAAATTTAACCTTAGGAGGTGATTTTAGTCGTGGTAATATGGTGGTCAATATTAATTATGTTAATACTGAAAGTGCCTTACAATCAGAACGTAACCCGTGTCCATTAGAAGAAGTTGATGGCAAACTTGAGTGTTTCTATTCTGGTTCAACCATTGGTGGTCGTGCAACATTAGCTGATGGTAGCGAAGTGCAATTTAACCAAGCCCCAAATGGCGATGGTAATAGCTACTCTACATACAGAAATAGTGAACACGGTTATAACTGGTTTCAATCGCTTAACTCTTATAGCCCAATGAAACGTTTTAATATTGCCACGTTAGTTAATTACGATATTAATGACAGCACCCAATTATCGACTGAGTTAATTTATGCCAATCGCCGTTCAAGCCAAATCGTGACACCACGTGGTTTTTCGCGAGTAGAAGTTGCTAGTGACTTTATTTACAACCCTACAGGGCAAGATTTAGTACTAAAAAACCGTCGTAATATTGAAGTCGACAACCCTGAGTTTTATCAAGACACTAATACCCTGCAAACTAACTTTATGCTTAATGGCGAACTTAGTAATGATTGGCAGTGGCAACTAAGCTATAGCTATGGACGCAACACTGGCACAGACGGTTGGAGTTACGACTTCAACGATGAACGCGTTGCGCAAACGCTTGATAGTTCAGTATGCAGTACAGATGCCGACGCAGCAATACCGTGTGGTGACTACTTTGGTGTTGGTGAACTTTCTCAAGAAGTTATCGATTATGTCACTTACCAACGCGAAGGAACCGGCGGTAACGAACTACGTGCATGGGCTGGACAATTAACCGGCGATATTATCGAGCTTGACTCAGGTACATTAGCTTTCGCAACAGGCATTGAGCAGCGCGATGAAAAAGGTTGGCGTAAACCCGACACCATTGCCCAACAAAATGGTGACGAAGACGCCATCTCAGGTAGCTACCAAGTAAAAGAAGCTTATATAGAGTTTGCTGTACCGTTAGCACAAAATCAATTTTGGGCGGATAATTTGGCTGCCGATATAGCATTACGCTACTCAGATTATTCAACGTTTGGCTCTGACACAACATTTAAACTTGGTTTAACGTGGCGCATAAATGACGCCCTAATGCTTCGTGGCGTGCGCTCCTCTGCATTTAGAACGCCAACCATAACAGAGCAATTTGGTGGTACTAATACCGAAAACCTTATTACGGTGGATCCATGCGATGGCGCCACTGGGGTAATCAAGGAAAATTGTCTAGCTGCAGGTGTACCCGCTGACTTTGTTCAAGATGGACAAACAGTAAAAACAAGTGTTGGTGGTAATCCTGACGTTGGTCCAGAGCGCGCTAACACATTAACATTAGGCGCGGTATGGCAAAGCCCTTATGCTGATGATTTAACATTAACACTAGATTATTTTGATATTGAAATAGATGACGCCATTAATGCAGTTGCCGGTTCAAATATGTTAAGACTGTGCTATTCCGATCCAAGTGCATATGCCGAGTATTGCAACAATATTGTTCGAGATGAAAACACCCATCAAGTGATCGAAATTGAAAAGCGCCCAATGAATGCCGCCAATGAACACGTGGCAGGCCTTGATGTAAACTTAAAATACAAAACCGAACACAATGGCTACCAGTTTTCTTTTAATTGGGATGTTACGCGCTTATTAACACATGAGAACACCGCATTTTCTGGTGCAGAAACGGAAGTATTATTAGGTAAAATAACTGCCGATCGCGGTAGCTTTGCCAAATGGAAAAGTAATATTCATGCCACAGTTGCAACACAAGCTTGGAAGCTTAATTATAGTATTCGCTACATAGGAAAAGCGGATGATGAAAATGGTGGCGGTGAAATAGGTAGCGTAGTACCTAGTATTTTCTATCACGACCTACAGGCAAGTTATGCAATATCTGATGACTTAATCATCTCAGCAGGTGTTGATAATTTATTTGATAAGCAGCCACCTTTCTTAACGTCTTGGAATGACGCAAATACCGACGTTTTCACTTACGATACTGTTGGCCGCCGAGGTTATATAAAAGCTAATTACTTTTTCTAATTCCTAATTTATACATATAGAGAGTGGAACAATTAAGCCGTAAGAAATATTACGGCTTAATCTTATTCTTACTTTTTGCATATTTCTATTGCATAAATCATGACTATATTGCAAATCGCAAAACCGTTTTGCAATTTGCAAATGAATAGAACAAAACTTTCGCATAATGCGATACATGAAAATTGCGAATAACTTCCAATTGAAAAACAATGCCACCATAAAACCTTAAAATAACAGCAACTTAAAAAATTAAAATCAAATTCATGCGCTTTGTTCACCATAAAAAGTTCATTTGGTACACAACCTGCAATTTACAGGTAACTGCTAAAGTGAGGATATTAGTATGAATTATTTTATTAAAACCACAGCACTGTTAATGCTAGCTTTAACAAATACAGCAAGCGCAACACTACTTTCATTAAACAATAGTACACCTGTTCAACCATTAATGTTGGATGAAAGTTTTACTGACTTTTACGACTACAACACCATGTGTCACAAATGGTCGTCAAACACCGGTTACGAACTAAATGATAGTATTGTGATGTTTTTCGCTCAGCATGATGATGATTTAGCCTTAATTACTTTGGTTGATAAACCTGGTGAGGGTGACGGTGGCCGCGCGAAAATGCGTATAAATAACATGAACACTTTTGGCGATATTTTATTTATGGATGATCCTGGCGATAAACAAGTGACTAATGGTGTTAACTGGCGCTGGAATGCAGGGAAAAATGACGGCATGATATTTCAATTATTTGATATGAATAATTTCGATATTGATATTAGTTTTAGTAATTTATCTGGTCTAACAAATGGCATTACCTTTTTATCGTTTGACCAGTCTTTAGCACCAAGCATATTATCGAAAGACAGTGGTGCACCAAATGCTATAAACATGCGTACTTCATTTTCTGCACAAAGCCAAGTGCCAGAGCCAACCTCAGTTGCCTTGTTTGGTTTAGCGTTAGTGGGATTAGCACTAAGAAGTAAAGCAGCTTAATATTATTGCAATATCAAACTTGTAGCCTTCTACTTTAGTTGAAGGCTATTTTTCCAGCATTTACTTAAAGCTAATTTTTATTCACTGTAACAATATAGCAATACTTAAAAGTAACACTAAGAAATAATCGATACCTCAATAATGAGAGCTTCTGTTAAGCTGATAGCACAAGTCTCCAGTAACCTGATTTATCTTTGAAAATTAACGTCATAAATAGCATTAATGAAATTTCAGAAAGTGACTGGCAAAATTTAAACCGTCAAACATCACTATTTTCAAATTATCGTTTTTTTCATACCCTTGAAAATAGTGGCTCAGTATCAAGCAAGCAAGGTTGGCAGCCTCATCACCTAAAACTAACGTCAACAAATAATACACATGGCAAGCATGATATTGACGCTATTTTGCCTATGTATAGTAAATCTCACTCTTGGGGTGAGTATGTTTTTGATTGGGCATGGGCTGACGCCTATCAACAACATAATATTCCCTATTACCCGAAACTCGTTACTACGATTCCTTTTACACCAGTTACCAGCAATAAACTATTATCAAATAAATTTAATATCAATCTGTTATATCCTGCATTAATCGAGCATTGTAATGCCTCAAACTTTAATAGTTGGCATATACTGTATTGCCAAAATGACGCAGAGTTAAATCAAGCTCATTCAACGCAACTTTTAGCCAATGTTTACCAACGTAATACCGTACAATTCCATTGGTTAAATTACGGCTATCAAAGTTTTGATGATTTTTTAGCGCGCTTTAACGCGCGAAAAAGAAAAAACACCAAAAAAGAGCGAAAAACAATAACAGAACAAGGCATTGAGATCAGACGGCTTATTGGTAAAAACATTAACCAAAAGGAGTTAGAGTTTTTCTATTTAACCTACCAGCTAACGTACTTAAGACGAGGCCATACACCTCACCTAAACTACGAATTTTTTCAACGTATTATTCAGCAGTTTCCTGATAATGTTTTACTAATTATTGCTAGTCATGGTAGTGAAGATATTGCGTGTTCTTGGTTCTTTTTTGATGATGAAAATTTATATGGGCGTTACTGGGGTTGTACTAAAACCTATAACAATTTACATTTTGAATTGTGTTATTACCAAGGAATTGAATTTTGTATTGAAAATAACTTGGCCTTATTTCACCCTGGCACACAAGGTGAGCATAAAATTCAACGAGGCTTTGAACCAAAATTAACCACTTCATATCATTGGATCAAACACCCAGCATTTAGGCCTGCAATTAAAGCCTATTGCTTACAAGAACAGCAACAAATGCAGCACTATTTGCAGCATTGCCAACAACGGCTGCCTTTTAAGTTGAATGATTAAAATCAAAAATTTAGCTAACTGCACAGAGTAAATTACGATGACTAAACCATTTTCCCAAGCATGTGAGAATAACAAAACCTTTATTTTTCCTATCCTAAAAAAAACACTACAAAATAGTAAGAAATTACTAGAAGTTGGCTCGGGTACTGGTCAACATGCAATATACTTTGCTAAGCAGTTGCCTTGGCTAACATGGCAAACCAGTGATCTGCTTGCTAATCATCAAGGGATTGAGCAATGGCTTAACGAGTATCCAGCAAAAAACTTACACTCTCCCATTGAACTCGACCTAAATAATAAATGGTCTGTGACGGATATTGACGCCATTTATACCGCCAATACTTTGCACATTATTAGCTGGTCATTAGTGCAAGCATTCTTTGCTGGTGTATCACAGCACTTAAGTAACAACGGTAAATTATGTATTTACGGGCCATTTAACTATCAAGGCAAATTTACCAGCGAAAGTAATGCAAACTTTGATTTATGGCTGAAATCACGCGATAGCAATAGCGGCATTCGAGATATTGAAGCGATAAATAAACTGGCAGAAAAAGCAGGATTACAATTAGATTATGATCATGAAATGCCAGCAAACAACCGTTTACTGGTATTTACCAAGCTTAGCAAAAGTAGATAAAAAAATGCGCTTAATGCGCATTCTTATAATTTACTCAATTAAGGTGGTTACTAAAAAACGTAACTATTTGTCGCTATTGTTCAGCAACCTTTACTGAAACTTCAATCGACTTTGCGCTACCAGCAACCCATTTTTGTAAATAAACACTACCTAGCACTTCAGCCTTGCCCGGCTCAGGTACTTCTTTAAAGCGTACGCTATTTTTATTTTCTTTTTCAAAAACTAATTTTACTTTCACTTCAGACATTTACATACCTCTTATGCTAGATCATTAAGCTTAGGCAATTTTTAATTGTTTTTTTAACCAAGCAGCAATATCTTGAACTTGTTGTGGATGAACATTATGCGCCATAGGATAAGTTTGCCATTGGGTAGCGTAGTCATTCTCTTTAAGCAGTTTATTGGCCATTTTCCCCGCACTTAGTGGCACGACATCATCATTGTCGCCATGTTGCTGTAAAATTTCTGTTTGCTTATTCGCTTCATGTAGTTGCTCAGGTAACTTATCAGCACTAGGTAAATAACATGATAACGCCATAATACCTGCTAATTTTTCTGAGTATCGTAAGCCGGTAAATAAACTGACAACGCCACCTTGGCTAAAGCCTGCTAAAACAATATTATTGGCCGAAATTCCGCCGTCAATTTGTTCTTGAATTAAGTCTTTAACTTTTGCTTCAGATTCAAGCACACCTGTCATATCAGCGCGACTATGTAAGTCCATACTTTTTATGTCGTACCATGAACGCATAACATAGCCCTGATTAATCGTTACAGGTTGCTGAGGCGCGTGCGGAAAAATAAACCTAACAGGATGATTATTTGGCAATCTAAGTTCAGGCACTATTGGCGCAAAACCATCACCGGAATCACCTAATCCATGCAGCCAAATAACACAGGCCGTTGCGGGTACTTTAGGTTCTACGGTAATACGATCTAATGGTGCGGTTGACATGCTTTCCTCTTATTTCATGAGATTATAAAATTGTCGTTATCATAACGTTTCTGTTAGGTGCGATACAACCAAGTTCATAGCTAGTATAAATATAATCACCTAATACACACTGCAGTAAACAGCTAGAAAATTCACGATTCAAAATAGTTAATTGTTACTAGAGTTTTCAAACACCTATTAAACATTGACGCTAGTCAATAAGCCCAATATGGTGTAGCCATTATGGGTAAAATGTCAAGGAAGCACCATGAATAAGAAACCATCTTTTTTGTTTCAAAAATCTACACTACTAAGTTTTGTGCTCATTTTGCTAGTGCCCTCATTGATCAACGCAAAAAGCCAAGAACGAAGCACCATTTCACCTCCAAGAAAACTGACCAGCGAACAGTCAAAAGTCGCAGCAGCCAACTATCAAAAATACTGCTCCCTTTGCCATGGAGAAGACCGTGAAGGCCATGCTAACGATAATGCACCGTCTTTGCGTAGTAAAAGCTTAATGGAGTCAGGTGTTGCCCACCAAATATTGCGACCTATGTCATATGGCAGAAAAGGCACAGCAATGGGCGGTTACCTCGATGAAGTCGGCGGACCAATGACACTAGCGGAAACTTGGAACTTAACCTATTGGTTATTTGAAATGTCTGGTGTTGAACGCTTAAAGTTTTCGACCAAACCTGTGATTGGAGATAGTGAAAAAGGCGCAGGCACATATCAGCAACATTGTAGTTCATGCCACGGCGATAAAGGCCAGGGAGTAACTGCACCTGCATTAACTAACCAATCTGCGTTAGCCCACAATACCGATGAATTTATTCGACATGCTATCGAAAATGGCCGACAAGACACACCAATGCAAGCTTTCAAAGATATTTTATCACCAGACGAAATTAACAATATTACCGCCTTTCTGCGCAGTAAAGCATTGGGCTGGAAAGATGAAAGAACCATACTAAAAGCACTACCAACACCTGAGCAATACGTTATTAACAAAAATGGCGATGATCCTAATTTCAAATTACAAGATGGAATGTACGTGTCATCAGCACATTTATTCCAAGCACTTAAAGAAAACAAAAAAATGGTGTTACTCGATACCCGCGTATCTTCAGTTTGGCAAACCGCACATATTGAAGGTTCAATCCCCTTCCCTTATTATGCCGACTTAGATGAAACGGTTGCAGGTATTCCAAAAGATGTACAAATAATTGCCTATTGCTCATGCCCACGTGCGGCAGCTGACCATACTATAAAAAAATTAAGAAGGCGCGGCTATACTCGAACAGCAGTTTTGTGGGAAGGTATATTCGGTTGGATGAATTTAGGTTACCCTGTTATGCGAGGAGATATTGAAGACGTTTCCAATTAACAATAATAAATGCATGACAACTAAAGTTAAAAAATATTATTACAATCCAATCAAGCCATACTTAACAACGGAGAACTAAGTGCGACTTTTTAAAGTTACTTTAGCAAGTCTTTGTGTCTTTTTCGCAATCATACTTATTGTTTATAGTGCTCGTATTAGTATCATTAATAATATTGCTGATGAACAGTTAAATAGGTATCAATTAAAAGTCGACTGTTTACAAGTCGGTATTACCAGCAAATTTGCATTAGTAATCGACAAATTATGCATACAAAGCCCTAAAGCTAATATCGATATTAATAACTTAACCCTGAAGTGGCGTTATAACTCATCAATAGAAATCACTGATATTGATATAGGTGATGTAAAAATTGTAGGCTCGGAGTATTTATTTTCACACGTAAAAACACCACTTATTAACAATAAGCAAGCAAATAACGAGTCATTAGTAAAACAAACTTCCGCAGCAGTACAAACAACACTCAAGCAAATACAGCAACTCCGGGCGCCCAAAGTAAATATAAATGCACTTTCCTATATTCCTTTCAAGAACCCTAATACTAGATACTATGGAGAATTTTCATTAACGAACGACAAGGCTTTGTTATCATTGCGTAATGTCGCTAATCACAACATTGCGCATATTGAATTAAAGAAGCTACAGCAAGATACATCCCTTGCTATTACGAGTAATATCAAATTACTTAAAGATTTCATTACATCGCATCAATTACCGACAACAACTGAATTAAAAAATATCATCAAAAACATTCAGACATCAGGCACGCTTGTTTTAAAAGTAAAACATCAAAAAGACACACTGACATTAGCCTCAAAAATAACTAAATTATCGGTAACGTCAGATGATGGCATTGCCAATAGTGATGCCTTTCAGTTAGCTGGAGCGTTTGACTTTACCGGAGAATTATCTTTAGGTAGTGACGATAATCAGTTCAGTAATTTAGAAGAAAGTGACAATAAATCGAATTTACAATTAACATTTAAAAACCATAATAATCTCTCATTAACTTATGCCACAAATAGCCTACTAGCATTATTAGAAAAAAATCAGCTGCCGCCAGCGATACTAACATTACTGAAAAATAATCCTGTTGATGAAATAAAACTAACCATCCCAAATAACAGCTTACTTACCTTAAATGACAAAAAAATAAATCTTAGTCGTATTGAACTAAGCGCAAATGGCGAACAGCAATTTCATCATGTGAACCTCAGTAATATAAACGCTGATTTAGCAAACAATGACACTAACTTGCCTAACAACGTAATTATTGAAAACTTTACCATTGACAGCTCTTTGAATATTGCAGAGATTAAAGACTTTACCACTAACCCTATTACACTGCATTTGACTGGTTCATTAAACAAATCAGCAAATGATACCAGTATTAATTTAGCAGATACGTCATCAATCATTGCTCACAGCATATTACTCAAAGAAGCTAATAAATCAGACAATAGCAAAATACTCATGGCTGTAGATAATTTGAATACGTCATTGGCAGGAAGCATTCAACTACTAGCTGATAAAACAACTAACTTGAATATAAAAATAGAAAGCCGTGCAACAAGTTTAGTTGTGCCTAATACCATAAAAATTAAAACGTTTGACATTGCAAGTAACGTTAATGGCAATATGGAAAATATCAACATAAATACGTCGGTAAGTGCAGACAAAGTTGCTCTTGGTAACATGATTATTTCTGGCCCAGTATTATCACCAAAACTTCAAATAGCAGCGCAAGCATTGCAATTAACCGACCTGCTTTCGTTAAACATACAATTGCCAACAAAAATAGAGCTAATTGATGGTTTGCTTGACTACAATGTATCAGGCCAAATAAAGAACTTTAATCAGCTAAGTAACACGCCTTTTGATGTTTCAGTTGCTATCACTTCAGCCAGTGGTGATATTGATGGCATATGGTTGCAAGAATTAAATTGGCAGCAACATTTCACCTTATTGGCAGGAAAAATAACAACTTTACCAAGTCCAAAAGAAAATTTAACAGTTGAGCTAATTGAAACACCAACCCCGATCTCTAAGCTTTCCATTAATACAAACTGGACCTTTAATAAAAGCTTGAACTTTTCAGCTAATAAGCTAAAAGCTGATGTACTGGGAGGCAGCTTTTCGATCCCCAAAATACAATGGCCTTTTGAGCATGGCCATTCAGTTGATGTTCAGCTTCACAGTATAGACTTAGAGCAAGTGTTGGCTTTAGATAAAAAACAAGGCATTGTAGTAACAGGTGATATTTCCGGCCAACTTCCAATTAAATATGACGGCGAAAAATACACCATAGAAAACGGCGAACTGCATAATATTAGTAATGGTTTGATACAAGTAATAGATAACCCAGCAGTTACTGAGTTAAAAGCTAATAATAGCCAGCTGCAATTGGCATTTGACGCTTTGCAAAACTTACATTATCACCAACTATCCTCTGCAGTTTCTATGGCAGATGATGGTTATATGCTTTTAGAAACGGTAATAAAAGGTCGAAACCCTGACATTGATAACGACGTTAATCTCAACTTGAATTTAAGTTACGACTTACTAGGCTTACTTGAATCTTTGTCAATAACGCAGCGTTTTGAAGAAGGTCTTATTAAAGGTTTACAAAAAAATTAAGGAGAAACTATGCGTAAAATACTAACCACAGTGTTAGCTATTTTTATAATAACCGGCTGTACACATAAGGTAGAAGTGAGTGCCAAAGAGCCAATCACGATTAATTTAAATTTAAAAATTGATCATGAAATAAAAGTAAAAGTAGACAAAGAACTCGATGACATATTTAGTGACGAAAGCGACGTATTTTAGGGAGAAGTAATGAATATTATAACCAACAAACTAATTAAAAAATTAACCTGCGCCCTATTAGTTTCAACTATGGCGTTTTCAGCTTGGGCCATTTCACTAAGTGATGCTAAAAAACAAGGCTTAGTTGGAGAGATGCCTAATGGTTATTTAGGTGTTGTTGTCGACAGCGCAGAAGCCAAAAGCTTAGTAGCAAGCGTTAATAAAAAGCGTAAAAGTATTTATATGAATTTAGCACGTAAAAACAAAATAACTATGCAACAAGTTACAGCATTAGCAGGCGAAAAAGCGCTAGCAAAAACACAGTCTGGCCACTTTATTAAAAATGCCGCAGGACAATGGGTGAAAAAATAACCTTTGGTAATAATAAAAGGAGATAACTTGATCTCCTTTTATTATAAATTAAGCTTAAATTACTCTGAATCCATTTGCTCTGTCAAAAACTCGATAACTCTTTTGTGGCGCATTTTAACCGCTGATATTTTCATCTCGCTAATATCAGCAATATCTTGAAAGTCCAGCCCTGTTCTATACCTAAGCAACATAATATTACGATCAACAAACGATAATTTTTCAAGTAATGAAGACATGAGTAATACGATATCTTTTTCGTTGGGCAGTTCTGCTTCAAGCGAATCTAGGTATTCTTCATCATTTTCATACAACTCCCAACGGCGTTCTCGAATTTTATTAATGCATTCATTATGCGCAATTTTAAATAGCCAAACCTTGAAAGAAACGATCCACTTAAAGCCCTTCAAATTTGTCAGGGCCTTTATAATTGTTTCTTGCACCACATCTTCAGCATCAGATTGATTATTGAGTACTTTCGTACAATACCCTTTTAGTTTGGGTAAATACGGTGTAATCAATTGCTGAAAAAGTTTTGTGTCGTAGGGCAAGCTCTCTTGCACTAAGGCAACGAGCTGCCGCTCATTTAAAACACTCAAGTGAAAAGCAACCTACCTACTGCTTAGTCACTTTATTTGCTAATAAGAAAGTATTTGGCACAGTTACAATACTTTCGTCCTCAGCCATCACTTTACTCGCAACACTACCAATGGAGGCCAAAGTTCCTTTGACTTCTTTAACTGCAATACTGTCTCCAACTTGATACATTTCACGAAGATAAACGCCAGCAACAATTTCTTGCGCCATAGACTTAGTACCTATTCCTAAAGAGATGGCTGCAGCTAACCCAACACTCGCTATAACGACCGAAAGAATGTTATTTAATAAGGAAACATCAATATCGAGCTGAGTTATTGAAAGTGAGACCGTAATAACAATAATGATGCCGCGGCATACTTCCGCAACAGATCGACCATAGTCGACCCCAGTGTTTTTTGCCGCGATCTTAACGCCATTGAAAACAATTTGAGCTACAAAAAATCCACATAACAGAACAGCCAACGCGGCCAACAACTTAGGTAAAAATAGAGCTAATGTATCAATTAAACCTGATAGCATTTTTAAGCCAACAATATCTAACGCCGCAAGCAAAAAAATCAGTAAAATAAACGTTGAAATAATACTAGCAACAACTTGGCTACCTTGAACATTAATGTCCATTTTTTTAAGAAGCTGCTCTAGGCCAAGTTTATCTAAAAAGGTATTAAAACCAATTTTGATTAATGACTTATTAAGAAAACGCTTAATTAACGAAGAAATAATCCAGCCCACAAGTAGAAATACAAGAGCAACAATCAAGTCAGGCATAAATGTTACGACTTTGTGCCAAACAGCCATCAAGCCGTTATAAGTTTTTTCCGTAATATTTTCAGTTTCCATTATTTACTCCTATTTTGTGCCATATTTTTAAATATTGGCTTTAATATCTTCATAAATATGCTGGCAAACACCACCCAAATAGAGGCCATACCTAGCGCGATTAAATCTTTACTGCCCTGTTGCACATTGACAGTAGTTACAGCTCGTTTAAATAATTCATCGTCAGAAGTTGCAAAAGTAACATCATCATCACCTTCAAAACCTTTCGTTAAATCTTGTTCAATATTTTTCATCTTTTCCCCTAGCAATTTTTCAGTTGCTCTAACTAATAACGGTATCAAACCGCAAAAGTCACAATAATCTTTAACTAAAACCTAAATGTTATTGATAAATAAGTGCTGGCGAATTTTACGCTAGTTCCCAGCTAACTTTCCATAATTTACAACACTTAAATACTGAACAGATTTAGTTATATGAAAGCAAGTTTCATCTGCAATATTTTAAAATCTGTAAAAAGATAAATAAATTTGTGACTTTTCTAAATCCCTCGCGTTATAGCTACTAGAAACTAATAAAAATTATTTAGATATAAGCAAGGAATAACAATGAAAGCATTTAAAATCTCTCTTCTAGCAGCCTTAATCAGTTCCCCACTTGCGGCAGAAAACATTGATAAAACATGGGAGGTTGGCGTGTTTGGCGACTATATAAAGTCAAGCACAAATAAAGAGTCAAATCTCGCTTGGGATCAGATCGAAGCAGGTAAATCAATTGGTATCGATTTACAAAAGATTATTGATGACTATTGGAATATTCGAATTGAGTTAGCAAAAACTCGCTACGACGTTCAAAACGGTCATGACAAAGATTACGGTAGCCGTGCAGGTGTTGACGCTATATACAAACTGGACGATAGCGATTTATACGTATTTGCCGGTGTTAAACGCTTCAACAATGTAAAAAGCTACAATGCTGTAAATGTTGGTGCTGGATATAACTTTCAAGTTAATGATCGTTTCTCATTGTATAGTGAGGCAGTAATAAACAAAGATGTAGATTATGGTTTTGTTGACCAAGGTATCAAACTTGGTTTGAAATATGCTTTTGGTGAAACTCAGCAAGCGCCAGTTATCACTAAACCTAAAGCAACCGTAAAACCAGCCGTTGAAAAAGTTACGACAAAAGTAAAGGTTTTAGATAGTGACAATGACGGCGTGAGTGACGCCACTGACCGCTGTGAGAATACACCTGCAACAGTAAAAGTTGATTCAAAGGGCTGTACGCTTTATTCAGAAAGCGAAGTTGAAATTAGCCTAAATGTCGCCTTTGCCAACAACAGTTCTATTGTGCAGCCTGCAATCGTTGATGATATTCAACGTTTAGCAGACTTTATGAAGGAATATAAAAATACATCAGTAGAAATTGAAGGACATAGCTCAGCAACTGGTAGTGAAAAATATAACTTAATGCTTTCTCAAAAACGTGCTGATGCCGTTAAAAACATTCTTATTGAAAAATTCAATATTGAAAGTAACCGTTTATCAGCAAAAGGGTACGGACAACAGCAATTACTTTCAAAAGAAAACACCGTCGCAGCGCATAAATTAAATAGGCGTGTGGTTGCAAAAATAGAAACTACAACCAAAAAAGCTATGAGTAAATAACTAAATATTTAGCCTTTAAGAGCGAAGTAATAATCATACTCCGCTCTATTAATTTATGCCTAAATATCTACGCGAATATTTTAGGAGTCAGCATGAAAAAAACTAACAAATCTTCGTTAAAGTTCATCGATAGAAATATCAAAAACAATGCTCAATCATTGTCTTATCCTATTAGGAAGCTTCAAGATTTCAAAGAAGTTGAAAAGCAAGATACAAAACAAGCTAAACTATCAAACTCAGTACCCACTAAGTAAACATTAAACTCGTTCGGCAACACCGAATTAAAGAAGGTAAACTTTCACTCATTACTCACTGAAATTTGAGCAACACCCTTTTAATTTAACATCTCGAATATCACTTATTATAAAAGCCTTCTTAAAAGCACTTAGTTCATACAAGGTAAAAGTTTACATAGATAAAAATTAAAAAAGGCTTACATTACTGTAAACCTTTTCCCCTACATAATGCAGAGTTAGTTAAGGTTATATTACGAGAAAAACGCAAGCAACATAGAACTGAAAGTTGTATATCACCTTAACGAAGGTTTAAATGATAATGATTATTGGTTCCTTATAGCCCATAAAATCATGGACAATCTTTGTATTTCTTAGATGACTCCCGGTAAGCTTTACTAAGCCTATATTGCTTTTTAACCTCTTTCCAAGATTGCTCTACACCGTGAGCAACTTTCTTACCACTTGGTTTATAAACAACATAGCCATCTTTATCTTTACAAATCTTATATTTACCGCCATTGGCATCTTTGTAGTAAAACATTTTGCCCGCAAATGCAAAGCTAGAAAAAAACATACTAACAGCAATAAAAAGTAATAGTTTATTCATCTTCATATCTCCATTTATTATAATCCAGGCTATTAAGAAAAATGATACTCGATCAATTCTTAAACGAAGCAAGTCATTTAACTATCGTATAAAATAATAAACTTTCAAGTATCATGCTTTATTAGTATTACCTCGACATAAGCTGCTATTTAAATTGGAGTTCTAGTTAAAGATATTAACTTAATGCTAGTGGCACTCTTTCGGCATTTAACGCAGCCCATTGATTAACTTCAGAAACAACAAGTCCGTCATTATCTGCAAGCAAAACTTGAAAATGGTCGCGTATTTGTTCAACCGACGTGTCTGCTTTATTTAAACACCACATGGCTTCTAATACCCGAATAGCACCAAGTTGTTCAAGTTCATTAATTAACTTTTTATGATTTGCTTTATCGCATAAATCATATGTCAAAAAGTATAACGCCAAAAGAGTACTCCTTATGTGTTTAGTCGCTCAAAAAATTAGCGACAAGAAAACAACAGATTTAAATTAGCCGTTGATGATACAAAAATGACTAATAAAAACCATTACACGACATTACACGTAAGTTCTAATGTTCAAATGGTGTGATTTAAAGAGGTATTGCTAGCTAAGTTACCGAGAAAAAAAAGAATTTTACGCAGCCTTAGTAACATTAATTAATTCACTATTCACGGCTTGCATTAATGGCGACAAATACTCACTTGCGGAGTTAAACCAATAATGAATATTTTCGGGCAATATCAATACAGGCATACGTTTATGATAAAGCTTACATCTTTCGTTTGGAGAAGTTGTTAATGTAACTAACTGCGGCGTTTCACTCTGATAGGCTATTCCAGCCATATAAATAGGCTGATTATCTACATGAGAGAATAGGTATTTAACCTTTCTCCCCTCTTCTACTCGCCATTCAGACAAACCCGAACACGGCACTAGGCAACGGTTATGGTTAAACTCATGCTTAAAAGTAGGCTTTTCAGCAACGGTTTCACTTTGGGCATTAATCAATAACCTTTTCGACCAACTAGACTGTATACCCCAGTTTGCATCTTGCTGCTGATAAATGCCATTAATTGCCGTTATGGTAGCTGTTTTTTGGCTAGGACATAAATCGTGGTTTGAGTCTGCCCAAAATTTAATACCCAAGGTGTCACTAACAATTTGACATAGGGGATCATTAATAACGTTCATTCTACCGCACATAAATTCTTTCTCCTTTTTGTCAATAACCACTAATGTTATAACAAAGTACAAATGATGTAACCGTTAGCGAATACTTTTATTTAAAGCTTTACTTGCAACAAATTTGAAAACGCAAAGGTATAAGCCACCAATTGTTTGTTTTGCATAAATTACTGATAAGTTGGACCTAAGTAAAATCAAAAAAATTTAAAAAGCATAAGACAATGGAATTAATTAACTTGCCCTTACGGCAGCTTTTTGCTTTAATTCTGCTCGTCGATTTAGCTGCATCTGACATGATATTAATTCAATAGATCGTGCTAAATTTAGGCTCATATAGAGTCGAATAAACCGAAAAACAACTATAGTTTTTCGGTTTTTTTATGCCATCAAGTATTTCATTCGTCGTTATAACATGACGCTGAAATTTTTACTTTTTATATTATTGATAGTGGTTCAATCATGCATAGTCTGTCTCAGTTAAAATCCGGCGTATTAGTGGGAATTAAACGTTTAAAAATATCTGAAAATTTAACTTCGTTTCCTGACGAAATATTGTCATTAGCAGAAAGCTTAGAAGTTCTCGATTTATCTGACAATCAATTGAGCTCATTACCAAAAGAACTTGCCTCGTGTAAGAAGCTGAGAATTGTATTTGCATCCAACAACAAGTTTGAATCGCTACCAGAGGTTCTTGGTGAATGCGAGAACCTTGAAATGATAGGATTTAAATCGAATCAAATTAAACATGTAGCTTCAAGTGCATTACCTACTAAACTACGGTGGTTGATATTAACCGAGAATAACATCGAGTCTTTACCTGATGCATTGGGCGAGCGTCCAAAATTACAAAAGCTCGCGTTAGCAGGAAATAAACTCACTAAGCTGCCGTTGACCATGTCAAAGTTAAAAAACCTTGAACTCGTTCGCATATCTGCTAATCGTTTAACAGAATGTCCGGCACAGCTACTTGAACTACCTAAACTGGCATGGTTTGCATTTTCAGGTAACCCTTTTAGTCGCTCAATTTTAGCAGTAAGTTCAGTGCCTACACTACCTTCTTCAAGTTACACCTTACACAATGTGCTAGGACAAGGTGCTTCTGGTGTTATTTCGAAAGCCACTTGGAATAACGAGCAACCGGACTTTCCTGATGAAGTTGCCGTTAAGGTTTTTAAAGGCAACATTACCAGTGATGGATACCCAGAAGATGAACTTCAAGCTTGCCTAAAAACAGGTAATCATGTCAATTTAGTTCAGTCGTTAGCGCAAGTAAACGAAGAAAACTATTTGGCGTTAATCATGAACTTAATACCTGATAGCTATAGCAACTTAGGCTTGCCGCCAACACTTGAAAGCTGTACACGCGATACCTTCACAGAAAATTTTTCATTGAGTATTACAAGCATTACTAAAATAGTTAAACAAATGACCGCGGTTTTTGAACATTTACACGCAAACTTGGTATGTCATGGCGATTTATACGCCCATAACACTTTGTTTAATGATAATGCGGATATTATTTTTGGTGATTTTGGTGCGGCAACTATGTATCACATGCTAACAGAGCCACAAAGAGCATTAGTGAAAAAAATTGAAGCGCGCGCCCTTAGCCATTTTATTGATGATTTGCTAAGTATTTGTAATGAGCATGATCGACAAAGCACAGAATATAAAGCACTAAAGATACAAGCTTCAGCTCGCTTTAATTAGTGAGAAAATAATAGCACTTGTTATAATAGCCACATAGACCATTACGATAGCAACTATGAATTACACCACAATTGAAGAATTAAAAAACGCTTGGATATTCAAGCATAAAAGCTTACCTATTACTGATAGCGATAAAGAAAAAATTAAACCTATGACTGCTAATAGGGCAAAAGTATTGTGGGACGGAAATATTAGTAAGCAAGTTGATCACCCTGACTTTTTCAAAAAAGGAGATTGGGCTGAAAGTGGCAGTTCATGGCTCGATAGTGGTAAATGGGAAAGTACGTGGGACGGTGATGACAAACAATTACCGGAGCAAATACTGCAGCATCTAAATTGGGATAACAATACAGTAGTTTATTACTGCAGTAGTCGCAATAATGTTATCGAAACGACTTGGGCCGTATTTAAACGTTGCTGGAAAAACTTTTTATTTATGGATGATGGGCCAATTTTAATTGGTAAGAAGCGTAAAGAAACGGTGCAATTTTTATCAACAGGCTATTTTAAAATAGGTAATAAACCAAGCTAAATAAGTTGAGTTTATCTAACTTAGACTTCGATTAAAGGAGCAAAATGCTCCTTTTTCATCAAGCATTTTTTAAAAAACTACCGACAGCTTAGCCCCTGTGTACGCCTGACTGTCAGCTTTCCAGTGCTCTCCATCAACTTGTCTATAACGAGTAAATGCTTCAATTTGCAAATGCTCAAATTTGAAACCAGCGCCAACGCCAACATAACCGTCAATGTCATTTGAGTCATCATGGTGGCTTCTATTTACCACAACAAAGTCATTATCGTCATCATTGTGGAAAACTCGGTAATGATGATCTTCATCTCGATCCTGAAAAGCCAACTCCCCTAGATCAAAGCCGACTTCTGCATAAGCGAAAATGTCAGAAAAATAACCAAATTTAAAGCCAGCTTCCCAAGCGATATAATCATGCTGAGTACCTTCTCGGTCTGTCACTTCCGCTTTACCAATTGAGGTTAACACCGACATACCAAAATTTGAATCTCGGTTAGTTAACCAAATTTCACTGCCAACTCCCGAAATATAATCATCACCGTTAACTTCATTTTTAATAAAAAATCCAAACTTTGGTGATTGACTAGCGCTAGCACTAAAGGCAGATAAAAACAAAATAACAACCAGCGGTGTCATTAAATATTTAATACCAAAAGCTATCGAATTTTTGTGACTTACTGAGCGAGATAACATAAGTGTCCTTACCAAACGTTTTGCTAAAGCTGATGAATACAGCATAAAGTAGAGGAGTGTTCACTTCAGTAATGAAACTGTTAGTTAATCAAGGCAATGTGTTAGAAAGTGCAAGGAATAAAGGGATGGAAAGTAAAAAGGTAGCCTAAGCTACCTTTTGAAATAACACAGAAAAATAAAGTATTACTGAGCTTCCTCGCTAGAGAGCATTACCGCAAACCAGCGCCCTTCTGCTGAGTTTTCTAATGCTATTTTAATGACCATAGTTAATGGCACCGATAACAACATACCTACCGTACCAAGCAACCATCCCCAAAAAATTAATGATAAGAACACCACTAACGTTGAAAGCCCTAAGCCTTTACCTAAATAACGAGGCTCAACCACATTACCCATAACCGTATTAATAGTTAAGTATCCTAAACCAATAAAACCGGCCGCTGCAGGCCCTAATTGTAATACCGCTAACGACATTGCAGGTACTGCGGCAATAATAGAACCAATATTTGGAATATAGTTGAGTAAGAACGCTAATACACCCCACAATAAAAAGAAGTCTAAACCAAATGCCCACAACATAACCGAAACACAAACACCAGTTGCTATGCTTACTAAAGTTTTTATTGCCAAATAGTTATTCACTGATTCCAAGAATTGGTCAATTTGCTTTAAACGCGCTTCAGGGTCATCCAACGCTAAATGTAACTTATGAGAGACGGTTGATGCTTCGAATAACATAAATATTACGGTGATAATAATTAAGAATAAGTTCGCCATTACACCACCTAAACCGCTGAGCATATTAGCCGCTAAGCCCATTGCTGCTGCTGGGTCAAAATACTCAATTAATAGATCAGACGAAATCTTAATATTGTATGCATCAAGCTGTTGAGTTAGCCAAACAAACTCTTCTTGCAGTTGCGCGCGGTAGTCTGGCAATAGTTGCGATAGCTCATTAAGAGAGTTTCCAACTAAGCCAGCTAATGATAACGCGATTGAAACAAAGATACCGATAACAAAAATAACGGCAATCGGTTTGGGAATTTTATATTTAGCCGCTTTAACCACTAAAGGGTTACAAATAATCGCGATAAATGCTGAGAGTAAAAATGGCACTAACAAAGTAGCGGCAGTTTTTATGCCAGCTAAAACCACAAATAATGCAGCCGTAACTAATAAAAACTTTACTGCGCCGTCGGACTTTCCTTGTAAACCCATTTCAAATACCTAACATGTTATTATTTTTAGAATTAGCTGCACTATACGCGATTTAATAGCTTTTTCGCTAGTATTAAATCACGTACAGCGTTGAGCAAAATAAAATTTACATCGTTCGGCGAATTAAGGTAACACTAGATAAATTCAATAATCGCCAGCAACTTAACATGCCAATTAGGCCAACAAATAAAGCGCCAGCACCAATACCCACTAGCCAATATTGAAAGTGAAAGCTACCTGACATTTGGAATACTTGGCTTTGCAAGATGTAAACCGCGATTTCCATACCAATACTCGCCATTAAACCAGCAATAGCACCTAAGGCAACAAATTCATACAATACGCTGTTACGCAGCAATTTACCTTTTGCCCCAAGTGTTCTCAAAATTGCTAATTCACGCTCACGCTCTTCCATGCTGGCTTGCACTTGCGCAATTAACACTAAACTTCCTGCCAGTACCACAAGAATAAGAATTAATTGAATAGCTACTGACACTTGCTCAATAATATTATTGAGTTGTGCCATTATTGCCGCAAAATCCATTAAGGTAATGGTTGGGAAATTAGCCATAAAGCGATAAACCATATCACGGTCTTGATCGGTCACTGACCAAGCTGAAATAGCCGTTGTTGGAAACTGTTCAAGCACACTTTGGTTAAAAATCATGATGAAATTTAACTGGCGACTTTGCCAATTCACTTCACGAATACTTGTAACCGGTACGGTAAATTCATCTGAGCCTAATGTAAATGTTAATTCATCGCCTAAGTTAATTTCTAAACGTTCAGCCATTACACTTTCAATTGACACTTGTGGTGTTTCATCTTCAACTTGCCACCACTGGCCCTCAATAATTTCATTCTCCACGGGCAATTCATTACGCCAAGTTAAGCCAAGTTCACGTCCAGCGCCACGTCGACCTTCTTGTCGCTGTTCATTGTCAGCGTCATTAGCTTTTTCATCTTTTGCTTTATTATCTGATTCTGCGCTATCGCCTTGACGATTGTCATCGTCTTCACGAATGGTTTTTTCACCATTTATTGCCGATAAGCGACCTCGATAAACATTGTAGAAACCTTGGTTAGCAATATTATTGTCATTCACAAAGTCCTGCAAAGGAGATACTTGTTCAGGCGTTATATTTATTAAATAGTGATTAGGAGTGTCTTCCGGAAATTGCTGTTCCCATTCCGATAATATCGAGCTTTTCATCACTGTAATTAACAATAACAACTTAATGGCAATAGTAAAGCTAACCAACTGCACACTGTTTTCACTGGCGCGGCGTTTTAGATTAGCCAAGGCTAAATGCCATGATTTACCCGCTTTTGTGCCAACTGTGCGACCTGCGCTCATTAAGCCACGGCCAAATAACAACAAAATAAAAGAAACAAAAATGCCGCCCAATAATAATGCTGCACTCATAATGAGGTTTTGACTAAAAATAAATAGTAGTAAAAATAACGCCATTAATGGCGGTAGTTGATGCCAACCAAATCGAGCCACTTTTAATTGACTAAAGCCGCGAATAACATTAAGTGGTGAACTTGCCACTAAGGTCATGATGGGGTGAATGGCAAAAGCAACGGCACATAATAAGCCAGTAAAAATAGCCGTTAAAAATGGCACAAAAGTTAATGGCACATCATCCAACGATAAATAATTTGCTATGGCATTTACGCCAAGTAACAGCAAGCCATAACCGACAATTAAACCAACCGCGATGCTTAAGCAGCTTAGTAATGTCCAATGTAGGCAATATAACTTACGGACATGAGAAATGGACGCTCCCATGGCTTTAAAAATAGATACAGTTGACTGGTGACGTTGGCCATAACGACGACTTGCTACCGCAACAGCAACAGCAGCTAGTACAATGCCCAACATACTTGCCAAGGATAAAAACTTTTCAGCCGTATCAAGTATTCTTGATAAGCGATTTTGCGCCGCTTTAGCGTCATACCAACGTTGGCTTTCATTTATTTGCGGCTTTATCCAGTCTTCAAATGCTTCAATATCATCGGTTTCACCGGCAAATAAATATTTATATCCCATGCGACTGCCTGGCTGAATTAGTTCAGTTTGCGGCATATCGGCAATATTTAAAATAATGGTTGGGCCTGCGATAAAAGCGCGATACGAGCGATCAGGAATATCGGTAACAATACCCGCAATCGTTAGCGGTGCAACACCAATTTCAACCGTGTCACCGATATTGACATCAAGTCGACTTAAAACGCTGGGCTCTACCCATACAGAGCCTGGTTTAGGCGCATTAACAATTTCACTATTTTCTTGCGTTAATGACTTTTTAACGCGAAGTTCGCCGCGTAATGGGTAAGTTTCTGAAACGGCGTCAATTTCGCTAAGCAGCATATTATCGCCAGCAAAAGCCATTGATTCAGTTTCAATTTTCCTCGCGTGCAATAACGACAATTGTTGGCTTTTATCTAAAATACTTGTATCAGCCTCGGAGGACATACGTAAAACACGATCAGCGCCGATAGTATTTGTACTATTAGCAACAATTGCATGTTTTATTTGTCCAGAAAAGCCCGTTAACGAAAATACCGTTGCCACAGCAAGTACAATGGCAAGGAAAATAATGGTGAGTTCACCGCGTCGAAGTTCATGGTGTAATAACCGTAACGACTGCGTAAACCACATAGATGATTTATTAGTATTAGTTACGCTCATATTAACCTACTTGTGGCACTGAACTTGGGGCATTTACGTTGCCGTTGTCATCGTTATCTAGATCGCTTTCTTGAATAACAATTTGGCCATTATCATTGGCCGTAACAGCATCAATTGTATTCGATGATGGTTTTTCTTGTAGTACACCGCTGTCCATTTCTACTTGTCGTTGACATCTAGCGGCAAGTTTTGGGTCATGTGTAACCAACACTAAGGTAGTACCTTCTTTGGCATTTAATTCGAAGATTAAGTCAGTAATATGCAGCCCTGTTTTACTATCAAGATTACCCGTAGGTTCGTCAGCGAATAAAATATCAGGCTTTGCAATAAAGGCACGAGCAATAGCAACGCGTTGTTGCTCACCACCTGAAAGTTGTGATGGGTAATGATCAAATCTATCGCCTAAGCCAACCTTTTTCAATAACGCTTCACCGCGTTCTTGTGCGTCAGCTTGGTTTGCTAATTCAGCCGGTAACATGACATTTTCTAATGCCGTTAAACTATTGATCAATAAAAACTGCTGAAAAATAAAGCCCACATGCTGCGCGCGTACTTGACTTCTTTGTTCTTCATTAAACTGGTGAAGTGGCTGATTTTTAAGGTACACTTCACCTGAACTAGGTAAATCTAATCCTGCTAATATTGACAGTAAAGTGGTTTTACCTGAGCCAGAAGAGCCGACAATAGCGATTGACTCACCTGCCGCAACTGTTAAATTGAGTGGCTGAAGCAAAGCTAAGGTTTTGTCTTCAACTTGAACTGATTTAGTTAAGCTTTTAACGCTTAAAATACTCTCGGAATTTACATGCATGAAAAATTATCCACTTTTTATATTATTTATTAGTTTGTTCATTGTTACTACGGTTAATGCGGCAACTAAGCCCAAAACCAATATATTACTATTAGGTGATAGTATCAGCGCAAGTTACGGGATGAAACCCACTCAGGGTTGGGTCCATTTATTAAACCAGAAACTTGCTCAACAAAATCAACCATACACAATTATAAATGCTAGTGTTAGTGGAGAAACGACGAGTGGCGGTTTATCAAGGTTAGCGGGCATTTTAAACAATGAAAATGTAAATCATTTGCTTATCGAATTAGGCGGAAATGACGGTTTACGCGGATACTCACCTAAGCTAATTAAAAATAATTTGTTACAAATGATCAAGCTAGCGCAAGATAAAAACATAAAAGTATCAATGATTAAGATAAAAATAACACCTAATTACGGCCCACGATACAATAAAATGTTTGAACAAGTATTTGAAGATGTAGCAGCCGAAACTGAAATAGAGTTATTACCGTTTTTCATGGAAAAAGTCGCAACAAACAAAGCATTAATGCAAGCTGATGGCATTCATCCCAATGCAAGTGCTCAGCCTATTATTGCAGACTATGTTGAACAACAACTTGCAACTTTAATGACCGTGGAGCCTTAACACTAAATGGAATTTATTTGGATTGGATTTGCTTTTATATGCGGCTTGCTAACTAAGGTTATTGCCTTACCTCCTTCTATTGGATATTTAGCAGCAGGTTTTATTTTGCATTTTTTAGGTTATCAAGCCGATAGCATGGTAACTGCGCTAGCCGATATTGGTATTACCTTAATGCTTTTTACTATTGGATTAAAACTCAATATAAAAGATTTAATAAAGCCTGAAGTTTGGTTTGGTAGTTTAAGTCATACGTTATTATGGCTAGTTGCAGGTGTTGTACTATTAAAAGCTATTGCGCTTATCACCATTCCATTCATTAGTGGTTTAGATCTCACAACATCGGCACTGATCGTTTTCGCATTAAGTTTTAGTAGTACCGTTTGTGTGGTCAAATTAATGGAAGATCACGGAGAAATGCGCACTCGCCACGGCAAACTTGCCATTGGCATACTGGTGATGCAAGACGTAGTCGCGGTGATTTTTTTAGTATTGGCAACGGGAAAAGTGCCAAGCCCATGGGCTGCAACACTCTTGCTATTAATTCCATTAAAACCATTAATAAAAAGAACGATAGACAAAGCTGGTCATGGGGAATTAATCCCTTTAATGGGCTTTTTCGTTGCTTTTGGCGCTTATGAATTATTTGAATTAGTAAAAATTAAAGGCGATTTAGGCGCCCTACTTGCCGGTATGTATTTGGCTTCACATAGCAAAGCCAGTGAAATTACTAAATCGCTGTTAAGCTTCAAAGACTTATTCTTAATTGGCTTTTTCCTATCAATCGGTTTTACTGCTTTACCTACTTTAGAAATGTTGCTGATAGCTTCAATTTTAACCTTACTTTTGCCAATCAAATTTTTACTATTTTTCTTTATCTTAGTAAAACTTAATCTGCGCGGCAGAACCGCATTTTTATCCGCTTTGGCGCTAAGTAATTTTAGCGAATTTGGACTGATAATAGCGTCGCTAAGCAGTAAATCAGGTTGGTTATCGCCAGAGTGGTTAGTTATTTTATCGCTAGCAGTTTCATTATCGTTTATTTTAACCAATGTTTTATACAACTTTGCTCATGACTACTTTGCCAATAATAAAGAGAAGTTTAAACGCTTTGAAAGTGAAAAACGTTTAGCGGAAGACAATTTTGTTCAGCCTTGTTCTGCCCCAATAGCCATTATTGGTATGGGCCGTGTCGGAATGGGTGCATATAAAGCCTTAAACGCACAAACAGAAAACCAAGCCTGGGGCTTAGACACAGATAAAAATAAAGTAAAATGGCTAAATGAGAACGGTATTCAAGCTTATTTAGGTGACGCAGAAGATGCCGACTTTTGGGAAAGCATTGATCTTAGTAAGATCGAATTAACATTGCTCGCCCTACCATCAGTACAAGATATTATGAACATTACTGCACAAATTAAGCGTACAAATTACCAAGGGAAAATTGCTGCAATTGCCCGTTACGATGATGAACGCATCGCTTTAGAGAGCTTTGGTGTTGATAAGGTATTTAACTTTTACAACGAAGCAGGTGTCGGTTTTGCAGAAGAAAGTGTCAGTTTAATCAAACAAGTTTAACATTATATAATAACTAAATAGCTACTGGCAGTGCACTACCCTCAGTAGCTATTTTTATAACTGACTATAAATTTCGCGCATAAAAAAACCGACATAAGTCGGTTTTTTTATTTTCACTTTTAAACACTGAATATCTGCGTAAAAGCAAAATAAATAGTGGCATCCCTAAGGGGATTCGAACCCCTGTTACCGCCGTGAAAGGGCGGTGTCCTAGGCCTCTAG